>WNGR01000288.1_pt1 | contig 69084 bp, 59 predicted proteins | sample 5407581 | NCBI WGS metagenome assembly WNGR01 (sample SAMN13153383, study PRJNA577476) | soil metagenome | isolation source: 80 cm soil or saprolite under Garry oak tree replicate 2 | place: USA:California | collected 2016-06-15
CGCCGCCGACCAAGTCGAAGGAGCCATCCAGCAAATCCGCGACGCCGCCGACAAACTCGCCACCGAACAAACCCAATGGGCCGCCACCAGCGAACGCCTCGAAACCCTCATCACCACCCTCGAAACCACCCTCCACCACCCCAACGGCAGCCAGCCATGACCACCCAGACGCGCCTAAGGAAAGGCCTGACCTTGCTGAGGGGACATGGACGCGTCGCCGCCGCCAGCCTGGCCACCGTCGCGATCATCGCGGCGGCGATCGCGGCTATGACCTGGCGCTCCCAGACTGCCTGCGGGTTCCGCATCGTGGCAGTCCAGGCCCTCGGCGACTCACGGGTCACGGCAAAGCTCACCTCCACCTTCTGGCACGAGCGCGAGGCGATGAGCGAGTACCTGTTCGCCCCGACATCGGGCAGCTGGCGGGAGGTCGGCACCCTCCATGCGAGCTTCCAGGCCATGTCTGCCGCACCCGAGCCCAGCATGACCAACATCGAGGAAAGCCGCCGCCGGCAGGCCGCGGCAGCGGAGGCACGCTTCTATGGCGAATTTCTCAGATTTCACAGCGTTGCCGGAACCACGCCAGCCCATGAGGTCGGCGGCATCCTCGAGCTGATCAACGAGATCGCCGGCCAGACGAACCTGCTCGCCCTCAACGCAGCCATCGAGGCAGCCCGCGCCGGCGAAGCCGGCAAAGGCTTCGCCGTCGTCGCGACCGAAGTCCGCAAGCTGGCCGAATGCTCGCTGAGCTCCACCGACTCCATCAGCAAGTTCATTGCCGGGGTCAAGGACGAAACCAACACCGCGATCATGGCCACCGAGCTAGGTACCGCCCTGTCCGGCGGCCCCCGCCACGACGGGGCCGACCACAACGGGGCACACCAGCCCGACGGCGCACACCAGCCCGACGGCTGGGGCGCGCTTCCAGCCGACCCCAGGGGCACCCTGCCATGACTACCTGTGTACGCCTGCGCGTGGCGGCGGAGATGTACGCCATGCCAGTCAGGTATGTGCTGGAGGTCACCCCGTTGGGCGAGGTGGTGGCTGTTCCGGGCGCCCGGCCGGAGATTCTCGGGATACGGAACCTCCGCGGCCAGATCCTGCCCGTTGTCGACCTCGCGACATTGCTCGGGATCCAGCGCACCGCGCCGGCAGGCCGTCTGCTGGTCGCGGCAGATGATGTCCGCCGGGCCGCTTTCACGATCGACGAAATGGCAGACGTCACCGAACTGGGTGAGCCGACCCAGGAGACCGAGTCCACCCTGCTGCTCGGAGCCGTCCTCACAGAAACGGACCTGATTGGTGTCATCAACGTGCCCAAGGTCTTCAACATCTTGGAGCGGCCCTCATGAGCTCACAACGCGTGGACCCTGCCCAGCTCTTCCGCGACGAAGCGACGGAGCGGCTCAACCAGATGGACGAGGCGTTGCTGGCGATCGAAGCAGGAGAGGCCGGTGCCGAGTCCGTCGACGTGCTGTTCCGCAACGCTCACACCGTCAAGGGCGGCGCCGGGATGCTTGGTCTTGAAGACATCGGTGCCCTCGCGCACGCCGTCGAGGACGTACTGGAGACCGTGCGTGACAGCGGCGACTTTCCCCCGAATCTCGCGGGAACCCTGCTTGCTGCCACGACCGCGCTGCGTGCGCAGATCACGGGGAACGGCGAGGCGGCGCCCGGGATCATCGCCGATCTCCTGTCGAGCCGGGACGCGCTGCTCACAAGTGAAGCTCACAAGGAGGACAGCGGGACCCGGGTTCCTGGCCCGCGCGACACTGCGCGGCCCCCGGCCGGAGACCCAGCAGGCGCACCACCACCAGCCGGAGACCCAGTGGGACCGCCACCGTCAGCGCACAGTCCCATGGCTGACCCTTCCGATAGCGGCACCCTGGGCCCGGGCCGCACCCCCATCCGTTCGCCGGCCGAAAAGCGCTCACTGCGGGTTCCCGCCGACAAGATCGATCACTTGCTCGATCTGGTCGGCGAGGCCGTGCATGACCGCCGCAGGCTGACGCACGCGCTCGGCGCGGCCGGGATGTCCCAGGGAGTCGCTGACGCGCTCGGGGCCGGAGACCGCACGCTGGACGAGCTGAAAGACATCAGCATCGGAATGCGGACACTCCCGCTCCGCACGATCGCGGGCCCCCTGCCCCGGGCGGTCCGCGACATGGCCCATGCCGCAGGCAAGGAGGTGGACTTTGCCATAACTGGGGCGCTGACCGAACTCGACCGCGTGATCCTTGAAAGCTTGCCGGAACCGCTGACGCACATCCTGCGCAACGCCATCAGCCATGGCATCGAGACTCCTGCTGAGCGCGAGCGGGTAAACAAGCCCCGCCGCGGGCGGATCGAACTCCGCGCGGAACCGCGTGGCAGCCTGGTGGAAATCGCGGTTGCCGACGACGGGAAGGGCGTCTCCCAGGCGACTCTCCAGCAAGCACGCAGCGAAGGGTCCCTGGCGGACGTGCTCGCGCGCGCCGGATATTCGACGGCCCACGAAGTGTCCGACCTGGCCGGCCGGGGTGTAGGGCTGGACGCGGTCAAGACATCGGTGCAATCGCTGGGCGGGAGTCTTACAGTCCACAGCGAGCCTGGCCGGGGAACGGAAGTGGTCCTGCTGCTCCCGCTCGCGCTGGCTCTCTTGGACGTGCTGCTCTTCGAGCGAGGCGGGGCAGCCTTTGGCGTTCCGCTGCCCATGGTCGATAGGGCGGTGGTGGTCAGAGACACCTTCATGCTGGAAGGCCGGCCTGCGCAGGAGGTTCAGGGGCGTTCGCTTCCGGTTGTCGACTTCGCCGCGCTCGCCGGCGCCAAAGCGCCACCGCTGCGTGACCAGCCCCCCGGCCTGGTGATCTCCGCCGGAGGCCGCAGGGCCATCGTGGCCTGCGACGCGCTGCTGGGTCAGGAGGAGGTCGTGGTCAAGCCGCTCGGGCCGCTGCTGGCCAGCGTCGAGGGTTACCTCGGGGCGGCGATCCTCGGAGACGGGCGGATCGCGCTGCTGGTGGAACCTGCTGCGCTCACCCGGGCGCGCCGTGGGGCGGCTCTCACCCCGGCCGGTCCCAGCCTGGCACCGTCGCCCAAGGTGCTCGTGGTGGAGGACTCCTTCACCGTCCGCGAACTCCAGCGCAGCATCCTCGAAACCGCCGGGTACCAGGTCGTAACCGCCCGCCACGGGCGTGAGGCACTCAGCCTGCTCGGCCGCGACTCCGAGATCGCGATGGTGGTCACTGATCTCGACATGCCCGAACTCGATGGGCTCGGGCTGACCCGCGCGATCCGCGCTGATCCCGCGCGAGCCTCCACGCCGGTGGTCATCGTCACCTCGCGGGGGTCCGACGAGGACCGGCACCGGGGGATCGAGGCGGGCGCAGACGCCTACATGACGAAACCGGGCTTCGACCAGCGCGCCCTGCTCGCAACTGTGGAACGGCTCGTGGGCGGGTAATCGGCGGGATGGCGACCGTGCGTGCGCTGATCTGTGCGGACTCTCCCGGGTACGCGGCCGCGCTGCGGCGGGTGCTCGAGCACGACGGCGACATCGCGGTCGCGGCGGTCTGCGGCAGGGCCGAGGATATGATCGCCGCACTTCCCGCGGTGGACCCGGACCTCATCGCCCTGGACATGGTGCTTCCGGGGATGGACAGCCTGGCAGCGGTCGAGGAGATCATGAGCTCCCGGCCCGTCCCGATCCTCGTTCTGCTGACAGCCACGGCCGGCCGGCGGGAAAAGGCGGCGGCCGCGCTTGCCGCTGGTGCGCTCGACGCGGTCGCGAAGAACGATCTCGACCTCGGCGATCCGGCAAGTCGCGCTGCGACCGCGTTCCGGCAACGGGTGCGCACACTGGGGCGTGCGCACGTGATCCGTCATCCCCGCGCCCGCCTCCGCGCGCCCATCGTGACGCACTACGCATCGGTCGTTGGCGTCTGCGCGTCGGCCGGTGGGCCGCAGGCATTCGCGGCTGTCGTGGCAGAGCTCCCGGCCGACTACCCGATCCCGATCCTGCTGGTCCAGCACATCGCCGCCGGGTTCACCGAAGGGCTCGCCCGGTGGCTCAACCACAATGCGGGCATACCGGTCGCCCTCGCCCCAGATGGAGAACGGGTGACGCCGGGTGTCTGGATCGCGCCCGAAGGGGCACACCTGACGCTGGGCGTCACGGGGCGGTTCCGGCTCGACACCGAAACCGTCGCCGGCCGGCACCGGCCGTCCGGCGATGTTCTGCTTTCCAGCATCGCGTCGGTCGCCGGATCCGGCGCGGTAGCCGTCGTTCTAAGCGGGATGGGCAGCGACGGCGCCGCCGGCGCCGCCGAGGTACTGCGCCACGGTGGCCTCGCGATGGCACAGGATGAGCAGTCGTCGGCAATCTTCGGGATGCCCCAGTCCGCCATCAGCCAGGGCGTGGATCTCGTGCTGCCGCCAGCGGGAATCGCCAGCTACCTGCTGCGGCTGAGTCACCGGCGGCTGGGGCGGGCACGGTGAACAAGTCCCTCGCCGAACTGGTGGAACTGGTTCGGCGGGAGACCGGGATAGCGCTCCCAGCCTCCCGGGAGACGGCACTGCGCAGTGCGGTGAGCCGCGCCGCGCCTGGGCTCGCCCCGGAGGGTTTCGTGCGGGCGGTTTCGGACCCGGCGGGTGGGCGGGGGCTCGTTGAACGGCTGATCGACGAGATCACCGTTAAGGAGACATCGTTTCTCAGGGACCGGGCCCAACTCGATGCGCTTGCCTGGCACAGCCTGCTGCGCACGGGTGAGGAGGCAAGGGCGCGAACCGGAATGGTCCGTGTGTGGAGTGTCGGATGCGCGACCGGCGAAGAGGCGTACTCGCTGGCGCTACTCGCCACCGAGGCGTTCGCCCCGCAGCGGCCACCCGTTCACGTTCTCGGAACGGATATCTCGCGTGCCGCGCTCGCCGCCGCCCACGCGGGCCAGTACGGCGAGCGGGCGGTGCGGGCGCTCAGCCCTGCCCAGCGCCTTCGCTACCTGGAACGGCAGGCTGATGGCAGCTACCTGGCAAAGCACAGCCTGCGGACACACGTCCGCTTCCGTCGTCACAACATCGTGCGGGATCCCGTTCCACCGCCGGGCGAGGCGCCCTTCCATGCGATCGTCTGCCGCAACGTGCTCATGTACTTCGAGGCCACGACCGCCGGGCGGGTCATCGAGCTGCTGGAGCGGGCGCTGTGCCCGGGAGGCATGCTGGTTCTCGGTGCTACGGACGCCCTCCACCGCATCGCGGGCCCGCCCGGGGAGCGGCATACCCGGCCGCCGCTCGGCGTCACCCCACCCCCAATGCGGCAGCTTCGCCGCCCACTTGGGCGCGGGCTGACGCGCGAACAACGGCTGACTGCCGCGCTCAGCGCGGCTGATGCGGGCGACCGGACCGCCGCGCTGGCCCATGTGGCATCGCTGCTGGCCGAGGATCCGCTCGATGCCGACGCATATTTCATCCACGGGCTTGTCGCTTTGGAAGCGGGTAAACCCGCGACGGCTGCGGTCGCGCTGCGCCGCGCGCTCTATACCGATAGCGCCTTTGCCCTCGCCGCGTTCACTCTGGGTCGCGCATATGACACTCTGGGTGATACCACGGCCGCACGGCGTGCCTACCAGCAGGCCCTGCGGACGCTGAACCCAGACGACAGCCGACACGAACTGCTCCTCCAGCAGGTCGATATCGGGGACATTGCGGCGGCATGCCGCGCACGCCTAGGAGGGCGCGCATGAAGGTTCTCATCGCGGAAGACTCCTCGGTGGTACGGCGCCTGGTGGCGGCCCGGCTCATCGCCGACGGCTACGAGGTAGTGGAAGCAGCGGACGGTGAAGAAGCGCTCGCCCTCACCCGGCGCGACCTTCCCGATCTTGTCGTCCTCGACAAGGTCATCCCAAGTTGGACGGTTTCGAAGTTGTCCGCGCCCTGCGAGAGGATCCGCAGACGCAGGCAGTCCCGATTGTGATGCTCACCGAGCGGACAAGCGAGGAAGACGTGCTGAGTCAGCCACCCAGCCCACATTCGTGATCATGGCTTTGGTGGGATTTCAGCACCACCAAAACCATGATCACGAGCGGAGGCCGAGACAGGAGCCACCCACCGGGCGCGTGCCAGCCACCTCGCCACAACCGGCCGCAGCGGGAGATCAGCGTAGCCACCATCAGCAAGCCCGGCACGCCGCTCGAAGATGTTGCGGGAGCCGAAGTTGCCGGTGAGCACCCACGACAGCCCAGCGGCGAGCAAGTACACGGGCACCATCACCACCCCGGCGCAGCAGGCGAACTGGGTCGCGTGGCGTGCCTCATGAGCGAACAGCGGGCTCCCCCGCTCCAGCGCGCCATGCCCCAGCCGGGTGACAATCACATTCCCAACGCAAAACGCTGGCGCCGGGGGAACCGGAAGCCGGTAACCTGCGGCAATCAGCAGACCATCGCCAGCGGGGGTGAGCCTGGCCCGCCCAGCCAGCCCGACCAGGATGCCCGTGAGAGTGGACCCGTTGGCGAGGTTCACGACCAGCCGGGCCCGGTACGCGCCGCGCATGCAGGCCGCCTGTCAGGAACCTGCCAGCCAGTCCGTGTCCAGCGTGACCGTTGCCGCCGGCTGCTCGGCAACACCCGCGGGGAGGGCGGGCATGCTCAGCGGCACCTGGCTGTGGGCCTGGTGGGCGTTCGCTGCGGCCTGATGGTACTCCTCGAGTTGCTGCTGGAACTGTTGGTCCCCATACGGCTGCCCATCCACGATGGGCCCGCGTGTGTTGTCGATGACCGCGATTACGTCGTCACCACTGAGCGTCTTATGGGTCTCCAGCGCGTAGGCCAGGCTCAGTACCTGGCCGCGGTTTTCCCTGATGACCTCCTCGGCCCGCTGGAGCAGGGCGATCAGATTAGTCTCGATCCGGTCCGCGAGGGCGTGGCGCAGTTCTGCCTCGGGATCCTGCCCCTTCTTGCGCCTTCCCCCCTGGCCGCCGCCTGGCGCACCAACTTCCAGGCGCTTCGCGGTTGAGTAGGACGACACGGTGGTTCCCATCCCCCAGAAGCCCTCCATGAAGGAGGCCACGGTCGTGGCGGACTCCAGGTCGCCGGAGACACCGGAGGAACTGTCGCTGCTGAAGAACATCCGCTCCCCCGCCAGCGAGGCCAGGGACACCATGATCTCGGTCTCGTACTCGCTGCGCCACCGGGTGAACTGGTCCTCTGGCGGGATGCTGGCGACCATGCCGAGGTAGTCACTGCCCTTTTCAATGGTGGCCATGTCGATTTCCATGTGCTGGCGGGTGCGGTAGGCGACCACCGCGTGGCAGGCCTCGTGGACCGCCACGGCGTGCCGCTCGCGCTCGATGTACTCGACATCCTCCGGCGGCCCGAGTTCCTTGAGCTGCTTGGCCCGGATGACGTCCTGCCAGGTGATCACGTCCCGGCCGTCCCGGATCGCCGTAATCAGGGACTCGTTGACCAGGTCCTTTATGGTCGCTCCGGTGGAGTACGGGGTGATGGTGGCCAGCTTGTCCATTTCCCCGGCGGTCAGCTCATGCCGTACCTTCCCGAAGTACCCCTGGTAGGTGCGCACCCGGCCCGCCTTGGACGGGTAGCCGACCTTGTAGATCCGGTCGATGCGGCCGGGCCGCAGCAGCGCCTCGTCCAGCGCTTCCGGCATGTTGCTCGCCATCATGACCAGGATCCGGTACTTGGGCGGCGGCTTGGGCCGCATGCCGAACAGCCGCCGGACGTGGCGGTTGACGAAACCGCGCGGTTTCTTCAGGCCGGAAAGCTCGGTGAGCAATGCCTGGAGCGTGCCCATTCCGCCACCGCCGCCACCGCCTCCCATTCCCCCGCCGATGATCTGCTTGCTGCGCCGGGAGCCGGGATCGTCCTCGATGCCTGACGCCATGGCGCGCCGCGCAAGCATCCACTGCACGTCCTGTGACAGATAGGAGAAGCCGTGGCAGCCCGCCCCGAACGGCGCCGGTGTTGCCCCGCGCGGGAAGCTCGGGCCGCCCTGGGCGAGCGCGCCCCGGTTGCCGAGGGAGTCGGCCTCGTCGAAGAAGACGATCACCCCGCCGTACCGCAGCGCGAGCTTGCGCAGCTTACGGAACAGGCCCTTAACCTTGAGCACACCGACGCCGAAGAACATGTTGATGAACGCGCCGGGGTCCACGAACACGTATGGCTTGCCGGTCTCCCCGGCCACCGCCTCGGCCATCAGCGTCTTGCCGGTGCCGGGCGGCCCCCAGAGCAGGAGCCCACCGGGCACGTACCCGCCCTTGGCCTCGATGTGGTCCGGGTCCTCCAGGAAAACGATGTTCTCTTTCACCCGCTCCAGCACGTGGTCCTGGCCCCAGACATCGGAGAACCTGGTCTTGATGTCATCGGGGTAGTACACGTCCACCCCGCCCCGTGACAGGAACCAGAACAACGCGCCGAACTGGAGAATGAGAACGAGGATCAGGAAAACAATCTGAAACACGAACGGCAGCAGATGCCAAATCAGCGATGGTGCGCGCAGCAACGCGACAACCGGCGAGGTGCCGATTATCTTTCCGGTGACCACTGACGCTACCGCGATCCAGATTAGCCAGGTCAGGATCCGCCACATGCGGAACCGGGTCCAGTTCGACAGCTTGCGGTGCGTAAGCCGCTCGAAACCGCCAAACATGCTGTGGACCCAGAACCGGTGGTATCCCACCCAGTGCTCGCTGATCAGGAAATGGATCTGGCGGAGAGCTTCGAGGTCAAGCAGCACGAACACCCATGCGGCTTGTCTCGCCTGGATCCGCATCGCATCCGCCAACGGCAACAGCGGATTGTTCGCCATGGAGTTCCAGACGAGGACCCACCAGACCAGGGTGAGAAGGAGCAGGAACTTCACCCGGTCCCAGAGAGCGAGGCGCTTACGGGTGCGCCGCTCCTCGTTCCTCGACCGCTCACCGGGCGGGCCCAGTCCCTCGGGGGGAGCTGCCGGGGTCTGATTCATTCGTGTTCCCAATCGTTTCATTGGTTACCGCTGTGCCTTATTCCCGAACGTCCGGCCAGTTCTGCCATCCCCCGTTTACCGGCCCTGGCCGGATCACTTGTTCCCGACCGTGAAAGAGGTCATGACCGATTCGATCTCGTTGTGGTGCTGACGGTAACAGGTGGCGACACAGTGAATGATAAGCACGTAGACCTTAGTATCCACGGCGTTGGTGAGAGCAACCTGGTCAAAGGTATCGGTGCTGCCGGTGGGGTAGGTGTAGTCGAAGGTTACCCGGACCCCGTGGACCCCAGCCGGTCCGGGGCCAAGCACCGAGTCGCGGAGCAACTGGAAGCGGTTCAGCGGGAAACCGCGCTGAGCAGCCGCCTGCCGGTCCGGCGGTGTCACGGGCAGCAGGAAGTCCCGGAGTCCGTTATACGACATGGAGTTGGTTGCGGTCTTGTTGAGCGGGACAACGAGCGCGAACGCGAACGGCTGGTCCGCTGGGCTGAACACGTGTGCCGCGACGGGTGAGGGGGCGGCGTCGTAGGCCACTTCCCACACCCCGTTTTGCGGGCCGAAGCCAGACTTGGCACCACCGAGCTGCGCCATCAGCGACGCGTCGTCCACCTTGTGCCAGCCGCTCGGCACCTTGAAGTACGTGCTCGCCGTGGAGTCGGCCACGTAGGTGAACTGTGGGGTGCCGCACCCCGTTGCCAGGAGAGCGACCACGGTCAGTGACAATGCCGCCAGGCCCTTGCCGTAGCACCGAGCCCTGCGTGTCACCTGCGCCACCTTCCCGTGCCTGAACTACCCCTATGTCGAGTGTTACCCCTTTTAGAGGGACTGGATATATACCCGCCCAGGAGTTCACACCCCTGTAACGCCGGCGCCGGAGGGAGGGTTCAACCTGTCCGTACACGCTGGCCAAGGGACGAAGCCATGGTTACGGGAGCAACCGGGATAGTCAACAAACACCCAGGGCGATACCCGTCAGCGGTGGCTGCTCCAGCGCCACGAGGTGATGCCCCAATCGTCGTCCCAGGCGGACAGCCGGCGCCGCTGCAGCGCGCGGCGAGCAATCGCCCAGGCGCCGGCCAGCACGAAGGCGAGAACTGAGATGGCCACCATGGCACCCAGAACCGCCTGGCCTGTCACTTGCTTGTGCTGCAGCGGCGGCCCGGCCAGCCGCCCGGAAGAATCCACCCATACCTTCACTCTGCTGCCGGCCGGGGCGGGCGCAGCGACGGTGACAACCCCGGTGCGTGGCAGGCCATCGGGGGCGGTCCAGCGAGCCCGGACCTCGGGCAGCACACGTGCCCCGGCGAAGCTGTACGAAGCGCCAGGGGCCGTCGCGAGCAGCACCGCCGCAACCCGGTGCACGGACGCCTGCTCCGATTCCTGGACGCGAAGGCTGGCGCCGTAGGCACCCTGTGCGCCAAGGACCGCCACCACCGGGCCAGCGACAAACAGCACGCCAAGCAATCCCGCGGCGACCGCCGCCTCCACCCGGTCGCACCTACACCGGAGGGGATTGCTGTCCGGCCACCAGCCCCTGATCCACCTGCTCACCCGCCCCATACGAAGAGTCGCGCGCTGCCTCATCCCGGAACTCCCTCCAACCGCTCCACGGTGTTTCACCATCACCGCTCCCACCAAGGGCCGGATCTCCCCAGGCGCTGGGACCTTTGTCACACCGGCAAGCGCGGAAGGCAGGGCGCGGGCGGCAGCCGCGACCAGGCCCAGTTGTTTCGGCTGCCGCCACCCCCGCCGCGATCATCCGTCAGCCCTGACACCATGGGCACGCGGTGTCAAGAGCCGCCGGAAGGGAACGTGGCAGAACAGATCCCTGGGAGGAGGCGCATGGCCAAGGCGTCCAAGGCAGCTGGCACGACCGACCGCCAGCTCGCCCCCTACCAGCGCAAGCGCGATTTCCAGCGCACTCCAGAGCCGGCCGGCTCGCTGCCCGAAACGCCCGCGAACAGCGCACTCCGGTTCGTCGTGCAACGTCACCGTGCGCGCAGGCTGCATTACGATCTTCGTTTTGAGATCGGTGGCGTGCTCGTGAGCTGGGCGGTGCCGAAGGGGCCAACGCTTGACCCGGCCGTGAAGCGGATCGCGGTCCACGTCGAAGACCACCCCATCGAGTACCTCGACTTCGAAGGGGTGATCCCGCGGGGCGAGTACGGTGGCGGCGACGTGATCGTCTGGGACCGTGGCACGTGGGAACCACACGCGACCGACGACCCGGCGCGTGCCGTGGCCGAAGGGGAACTGCACGCCGACATGTACGGCGAGAAACTGCGTGGCCGCCTGGTGCTGGTCCGCAGCGGGAACGGCCGGGACGGCGAGAATCAGTGGCTGCTGCTCCACAAGCGAGACAACGACGCCGTCGAGGGCTGGGACCCGGAGGACCACCCGCGATCGGTGCTCAGCGGGCGTACCAACGATGAGGTCAAGGCCGATCCCGAGCGGATGTGGCGCTCGGATCTGCCCCCAGCACAGGCCTCGGTCGTGCTGCGCCAGCCGACCGCCGCCGGGCCGGGCGAGCAGGAACTCCAGGCCCTCGACGAACTCGGGGCCGACGGCAAATGGGAGGTGTTCGGACGGCAGCTCCGGGTGACCAACCTCGACAAGGTTCTGTTCCCCGCCCGGCCGGGGGAGCGTCCGGTGACCAAGCGGGAGCTTATCCGTTATGCCGCCAAAATCGCGCCGATCGCGCTCCCCTACCTGGCTGGGAGAGCACTCAACATGCACCGTTTTCCGGGCGGCGCCGGCGACAAGGGTTTCTGGCACAAACAGCTCCCCGACCACGCCCCCGACTGGGTCCCACGGTGGGACAACCCCGAGGCGGAACGGGGCAAAACCACGACCTACCTGGTGGTGGACGAGCCCGCGGCACTGGTGTGGGCGGCCAACTTCGGGGCGCTGGAGTGGCATGCCTGGACCTCCCGCACCGACGAGCCGCGCCAGCCCACCTACGCGCTCATCGACCTCGACCCCGGAACCGCCACCTCGTGGGATGACCTGCTGATACTCGCCCGGCTGCACCGCACCGCGCTGGACCATCTCGGCGTGCGCGCCGCACCAAAGGTCACCGGCCGGCGTGGCATCCAGATCTGGGTCCCGGTTGCCCGCGGCCCTAGTTTTGGCGACACGCGTGCCTGGGTCGAGCAGCTCTCGCGGGCCATCGGCGCGGTCGTTCCCGATCTGGTGAGCTGGAAATGGGACGTCCGTGAGCGCGGCGGCCAGGCTCGGCTCGACTACACCCAAAATGCGCATAACAAAACGCTGGTAGCCCCCTACAGTCCGCGGGCCACGCCCGGTGCCGCCGTGTCCGCGCCCATTGACTGGGACGAGCTCGATGACCCGGCCTTGCGGCCTGATGCCTTCACGGTGCGCAGCATGCCCGGACGCCTCGCAGAACGAGGCGACGTGTTCCGCACGGTACTGAGCCTCGACCAAACGCTCCCGCCCCTCCGCTAGCCCGGCTGGCGTCCCGCCGCCACAGCCCTCGCGGACCCCATCAACCCCCGCGACGGCCCAGGCGGTTACATCACTTTAAGTAATGGATTCATCTCAATGTGTTACTGTACATCTGCCACGGGCGGGACAACTCGGATGCTCTAGCTACCGCAGCAGAGCGCCGAAGAGCCTGGGGGGGCCTGCCCATGCCTGGGCTGGGCGGCGCGCGAGATGCGCGCCGCCCAGTTCTGAAGCCCAGCAGACCGGCCCCCTTGGATCAGGTCCGAGAACTCGCGCCACTGGCACGTGGCAAACAGCCGCGAGAACAAACGGGGAAGTGGCAACAAGCCACAGACACAAACGGGGAACTAACATGCGCAAATTCACGACGCTGGCCGTCACCGCTGTCATGGCACTCGGCGTATCCGGCCTGGCCGTGAGCCCGGCCCTGGCCAGCAGCTCCGGTCACAGCAAGCACAGCCCGCCCATGAACATCTCGTTCAAAGGCAGCGGGGATGACACGAGCGGGCTGGAGGGCAGCGCCCACTGGATCCACCGGCGGACCGCCGTCCAGCTGGCGGTCACCCAGGTCTCGTCGGACGACTCGTCCAGCGGCTCTTCGGGCGACTCCTCGGCAGCCGACACCACCACCGACTCGGCACTGCCGTTCGCAGAGATCGTCCTTCACCACGTCCCAGCCAATGCGCCAGCGGAGCCGGTCCTGACCGTTTCCGGAGACGGCTCACCGTACCTGGAAATGGACTTCTCCGGTGGCGGGTTTCTCAGGGGCGTTCTGGAAACAGATGGCACCATGACCTGGACTCCATACGACAGCACAGGCACCCCGGGTACTGGAACTGACTATTCCGCTGCCCTCGCTGCCGAAGGGTCCAACCCGACCGTCGAGCGCGTCTTCGTCTACGACGCCCCAGTGTCTGTGGACGGGACGTTCACCGACACGGTCACGGCTCTCCAGTACAACGGGGTCAACCTGGTGCCGGCCAGCAACCGCGGTCACGGGCACTCAGGCCACGGTCACTCAGGCGCGCATCACGCCTGAACCCAAGGCGCGACCCAGCCGTAATGGATGAACGGCGGGCCAGGCGTGACGAGGATTCCCACTCACCTCGTCGCACTGGCCCGCCGCGTGAGCCGGGCAGGGACGGCGTGCCGCACGCAGGCAGCAATGCGCACGCCGGTCCGCCCCGGGAGGACGGCGCGCGCCGTCCACCAGGGGAGATCCGCGTGCGCTCTCTGCAAAGGAGGGCCGACGCGCCGTCGGGGGAAACGCGCGCGCCGTCCAGCAGGCCACCAACCTGCGCGGCCAATCCGCCTACTGACGTTGCGGCGTTTGGGATCACATATTCGCTTTCCCCCCGATGATCACCGCACTCCCGGGTAGGGGTCAGGCTGAACGCGAGCCTCAGCCCTTACACAGGGCAGCGGAAACGGCAATCCTGACTACAGCCTGCCATCTTTGACGGCGCTAACGAAATCCCGCCACGCGTCGTCAGCGAATCGCAGGACCGGCCCGCTAGGGTCTTTTGAGTCGCGCACTGCGGCGCCGTGGGGCAATGGCGCCACTTCGACGCAGTTGCCTTGGCCACCCGTGTAGCTTGATTTGCGCCACTTGTATTTCATGTATGCTCACCTTTTATTAGCTGGAGTGATCGTTTATCGTCTAGGGCGCTTGCCCGCAAATGATCGAAGACTAGCATGTACCGGCTCACCTCGTCACGATCACGAACGTAGCGGGCAGTGTCCACATCTTCGAAGTAGACGACCGATGAGCTATTTCGGGATGTCAGCACTGCGAATGCGCGCCCGAACGCGCAAGTTGGACCTTCCGTATTGGGTATGATCTGGATCGTGATATTGGGCCGTTGGGCCATCGTAATCAAATGTTCGCGCTGAACCGCCATGATCTCCGTGCTACCGACTACCCGATGCAAAGCGGATTCGTCTACGATCGCCCAGAGTCGCACCGCGTTGTCTTGGTCGATTGGTATGTCCTGGTCCGGCTCTAGGATTTCCTGCCGAGTCAACCGCAGTGCTACTGCGCGTTCGATGGCATCCTTTGGCAGCATTGGTCGGGTAGCGCTCACGACGGCGCGTGCATAGTCCTCGGTCTGGAGTAGCCCAGGGATGAGATACGGCTCATATTCGTGTATCTCCCTGGCTTTACGCTCCACCTCCACACGATCGCGGAACCATGGCAGTACCGAGACTTGCTCGACTAAACCATGAAGCCGGGTAAGGTCCCCGTCCGTGCCGAACACCTTATCTGCACGTTCAGCGAAGTCTTGCGATGGAATACGAGTGCCCGTTTCGTAGGCGGACACGGTAGCGAGTGCGTAATTCGTGCGCTCGGCCAGATCTGTTTGTGTGATTCCGGTCTTTTGCCGTAGCCGCTTTAGCTCGGCGCCAAAGAATGCCAGTGGTGAGCTATTGGGGTCTGGACTCACTGAACCACCCTTTCTACAGGCGATCTTGAAATTCTACACTCCCCGCTGTCTGTGCTGCTCAGGCCATCAGGCAGGGCATCACACGCAAAGATCGTAGGACAGCGAACCTCCCGAGTGTGAATGGTTAACGATGCCTACCTCCTGCCCAGCAGCAACAGACATAGCAGGGCTAACGCGAGCTTGGCCGCTAGGCAGCCATCTAGAGTTTGCAGCGCTAGCTAGCGCGGTCCCATGTGCCCGGTTGCATACGAGGCTGGTGCTTGCCGAATGGAACCTCTCACGGCTGTCTGACGATGCTCAGCTACTCGTCTCTGAGCTACTGACCAACGGCATCGTTCATGCGCCGGGCGAGCTTGTGCGCCTCTGGCTCAGGTCTGACGGCCAGCAAGTAGCGATCTTAATATGGGACCACTCGTCAGTTGCGCCGATGCCTGCTGCTGATCAAGACGCAGAAGCGCCAGATGGGCGAGGCTTGGCTATCGTTGAGGCGCTGTCCGCGCGATGGGGTAGCTACCGGACAGAAGATGGCAAGGTCGTTTGGTGCATGCTCTGAACACGTCTGGCCCGACTGGACAGGATGAGCCACTGGTAACTTTCACTCTGCCAGTGCTTGAGGCCAAGCTGGCGCAGGCGGACCCGTCGTGAGCTATCAGGGAGGGGCACTAGAGGTGGAGCGACTCCGCCGTCGGGGCACCGAGCCCCGTTGTGTCACCCCCGTCGTGACACCGGCCCCCTCGGGCCTCTCGCCGACGGCACTTCCCCCGCGTACGTTCGGTGTGTGAGCGCAACCAGGCTGGAAGAACTCGACCTCCCCTTCTTCGACGACACCGAACCCGGCCTGGTGGGCGAAACCTTCCACCAGCGGCTCGCCCAAGTGCGCGACCAGGGCTGGCTGGCCCGCTCCCCGCTGGCATACGTCGTGCTCGACCGGGATTCGGGCGAGTTCTTCTTGAGAGCCAAACAGACCTCCTTCCCCGGCCGTGAGATCGCCGATCTATTCGGCATCACCGATGGCCGGCTCCGGGAGATGATCGACAACAACATCCTCAACCTGACTGGCGCCCGTCACCGCCGGCTGCGCGCCCTGGTCGGCCCGGCATTCTCCCCCAGAGCAGCCGAACGCTGGCGGCCGCGCATGCGCGAGTTCCTCGACGACCTCTGGCAAGCCCTCGGCACCGCCCAAACCTGCGAGTTCGTCGCGGGTCGTCGACCTGTACGACTACGTGGAGAACCTGCTCGAACAAAGACGAAGCGAGCCATCACACGACCTCATCAGCGCCCTGCTGGCCGCCGAAGCCGACGGCGAGAAGCTGACCCACGACGAGTGCATCAACCTGGTACTCAACGTCGTGGCCGGCGGAGTCGACACCACCCAGGCCCAGCTTTCCCATGCGCTAAGGCTGTTCGCCGCGCACCCGCGGCAGTGGGCCACACTCGCCGACCACCCCGAGTGGGTGCCAAACGCGGTCGAGGAAGTACTCCGCTTCGAGCCCATCACGCCGTTCACGGCAAGGCTGTGCACGAGCCAGATCGTGCACCGGGGCGTGATCTTCCCCCAGGGCACCATCGTCGCGATCTGCGCGGAACGGGCCAACCGCGACCTCGATACAGGCGGCGCCTTCGACATCACGGCCGAACGGGACAAACGGCTGCTGACCTTCGGCGCCGGCCCACACTTCTGCCTCGGCGCGAACCTCGCCCGCGCCGAACTCGAGGAGGCGCTCACGTTCCTCGCGCCACGGATGCTGGACCTGCGCCCCGCCGGTCCAGAGCAACTGGGCGGCGTTCAGGGCATCTACAACATCGAGTCCCTTCCGCTCGCCTGGAGTGCCCCGAACCAGATGTCGTGATCCTCGCTTTCCGTCGCCCCGAACGCCAGCAAACGCTCTCCCTCGCGGGCAATCTCCTCCCGCAAGGCGCCTGGCACCGGCGCGAACAGCTCCACTGTCAGCGCCGCGGTCCCCCGGGACCGTGACACCCGCCACATCCCGGCCACAAAGCCCTCGATGAGCACGGTTCCGGGAAAGATTCCGTTACGGGTAAAAAGCCGCCGGCGGTACTGATCGGAAATGATCCGGCTGCGGTCCGCGTGGCCCAGGATCAGGTTGTCGAACTCGGCGGCAAGGCGCACCGGGGCCGGTGTACCGGGGTCAGGCCGCGGCGCGCCGGGCAGGTCGAACAGCTCACGGCCGTGTTCGTCACGGAACACCCGCAGGCCGGGCCGCAGCGCCGCGACGACCTCCCGCAGCCCTTTCAGCCCCGACCATGCCTGCACGTCAGCGACGCTGGCCGGCCCGAACGCGGCCAGGTAGCGCATCACCATGCGCTCCAGCGACGGGCTGCCGTCCAGCGAACGCCCCAGCCAGGTTTCGGCCGAGGTGTGCCGGGCCTGCCCGCCTGCGCCCCAGACTGCCCGGGGCGGGACCTGGACCAGCGGCACAAGCATCCGCACACCCAGCGCCAGCGCGGACGGGGAGTGCTCCGGCCACCGGGCCGACAACAGCGACCCAAGCTCGCGATGCCAACCACCTGCCGGTCCAGGATCAGCTCAGCAAGATCGCTGGGGCGGAACCCGTCCAGGCGCGCCCACAGCCCGTAGTAGGGCGCGTATGGCGCCTGCGCCTGCATGCCCGCCAGCTGCTCCACCATCGCGATCGCCCGCGCGGCGCGCCCGGCCCGCGCGGGCAGAGCCGCTGGCCGCAGCAGTTGCTGCCTGCCCAGCAGGGCCCGGTTCAGGGCGCGCCGGCGCAGCACCTCGGGTGGCATATGCGCACCCCTTCCCCCGGCCCGCGCGGAACTCACCCGGCTCCCACGTGGGAAGGTTGCTTGCATGCGGGAAAAATCCTGCCGGAGGGCTTCCGCTGACCCATGAATTTTTCACCAAACGCCGACGAGTCACTAATCCGCGATGCCATCCGGGATGTCTGCGCGGAGTTCCCAGGAGCCTACTGGCGGGAGCTTGAGGCCAGCGGCGAGTACCCAGCAGACTTCGTGGCGGCCCTGACGCGGCTTGGCTGGCTCTCGATCCTCATACCGCAGGAGTACGGGGGCGGTGGGCTCGGTGTCACCGAGGCCGGCATCGTGCTCGAGGAGATCCACCGGTCCGGGGCCAACGCCAACGCCTGCCACGCGCAGATGTACACGATGGGGGCGCTGGTCCGGCACGGCAGCGAGGAGCAGAAACGACGCTACCTGCCCGCGATCGCGGCCGGTGAGCTGCGGCTGCAGGCTTTCGCTGTGACGGAGCCGGACGCCGGGTCCGACTCCACGAAGATCTCCACCGTGGCGGAACGGGACGGCGGCCACTACGTCATCAATGGCCAGAAGGTCTTCATCAGCCGGGTCGCACAGTCCGACCTGATGCTGCTGCTGGCCCGGACGGCCCCGGCCGGCCAGGGCGCCAGCCGCTCGGAGGGGCTGTCGCTGTTCCTTGTGGACCTGCGGGAGGCGGGTGGCGCGATTGAGACGCGCCGGATCCCGATGATGTTCAACCACCACACCTACCAGGTGTTCATCTCTGGGCTGCGGGTGCCGGCCGAAAACCTCATCGGCACCGAGGGCAGCGGCTTCCGCCAGATCATCGATGGCTGGAACGCCGAACGCTGCCTGCTCGCCTCGGAGGCGATCGGCGACGGGCGCTTCTTTCTCGACCGGGCGAGCGAGTACGGGCGGGAGCGCGTCGTGTTCGGCCGGCCGGTGGGGGCGAATCAGGGAGTCCAGTTCCCGCTCGCCCAGGCGTACGCGCAGATCGAGGCCGCCTCGCTGATGCGGTTCAAGGCAGCCGCCCTGTTCGACGCCGGCCAGCGATGCGGGGCCGAGGCGAACATGGCCAAACTGCTTGCCTCGCAGGCTTCGTTTCAGGCTGGCAATGCCGCGATGCTGGCGTTTGGCGGGAACGGGCTGGCGGTGGAGTACGACATAGAACGCAAGTTCCGGGAGACCAAACTGCTGGAGATCGCGCCGGTAAGCAACAACCTGGTACTCGCCTTCCTGGGCCAGCACGAACTCGGCTTGCCCCGTTCGTACTGAGCCAGGTCGTACTGAGCCAGATTCTCAGAAGGACGCGGCCGCCAGGGACGGCGAGGCGCCGTCCAGCGCGAGCCGAAGCTGATCCAGCTCGCGCGGATCCAGCATGGCCACGAACCGCATCAGCGTGGCCGCCCGGTCTTCGCCCTGCTCAAGCGCTTGCTCCATCAGCCCGGCCGCATAGTCTTCGCGGGTGACGGTCGGCCAGTACTCATGCGCTCGCCCGTGCTTCTCACGCGCCAGCCAGCCCTTGCGGTAGAGCCTTTCCATCACGGTCAGCACGGTCGTCAGCGCGAGCGCCTTGTCGTAGTGCAACTGCTCGAGCAGTTCACGCACTCTTACCGGATGGTCTGCCTCCCAGACCTGCTCCATGACCGCTGATTCCAGCTCACCGAATGACCGCACGCTTGACCTCCATGTCCCACGGCGCTGCGGCTCCGGCCTTTCCACCGTACGAAAGGCTGACCGCTTTTATCACGGTCTTCGCGGACCGGCTGGTAACGAAGGGACATTGGTCACGAATCGCCGGGTCCTTGGGGCACGGCTCCGCGGGCGGTCACTACGCTCACGTTCGTGAGTTCCAATCGTCCCTCCCGGCTGGAACCGAGGGTGGTGGCAGCCGCCGAGGCGACCCTGGCCAGGCAGCAGTTCGTGAGCGCCGTGGACGTGCTGCACGGTATCGGCTGGCTGCCGGAAACACTGAGCGACGGCTGGCGGCAGGGCCGCGTCAGCCACCTCTGCGAAGTCTTGCCCGTAGCGCCCAGCAAACTGGCCCTGGTGCTCGGGCACCTGGCGCGGTGGGCAAAAAAGCAGGGCCTGACTCCGCGTGAGACCGACTACGTGTCGGCCACCCGCGACAGAAGGCCGCTGCGGTTCACCGCCGACGGCGATCCGGAGATCGAGCGTGCCTGCCGTACCGCGTGGTTCGCACCGGGGCTGCCCGATGCCCGCCAGGAGCACATCGCGGAGCGCCGCAGCGCGCCGCCCGATCTGCTGGCGATCCTGCCGGTCAACGAGTGGGCCTGCGCCGGCTGCGGCGGCACCGGAGATTTTCTCACCATGGATGCCGCGGGCCCGCTGTGCATGGCCTGCGCCGACATGGACCACCTCGTTTTCCTGCCTGCCGGTGACGCCGCTCTCACCCGCCGGGCCAGGAAAGCCAGCGGGTTGTCGGCCGTTGTCGTGCGCTGGAGCCGCACCCGCAGGCGGTACGAGCGGCAGGGGCTCCTCGTTGCGGAAGCGGCTCTCACCCAGGCGGAGGAGCAGTGCCTCGCCGACGAAGAGGCCAGGATGCGGCGGCGGGAACGGGACTCCCAGCGGCGGGCCCGCGAGGATGAGCAGTTCACCGCCGACCTGACAGAAGAAATCACGCAGATGTTCCCCGGCTGTCCGCCCGCCCGGGCCGCTGCCATCGCGTTGCACACCAGCCTCCGGGGCAGCGGCCGGGTGGGCCGCTCCGCTGCCGCACGCGCCCTGGACGAGGAGGCCATCACCCTGGCCGTCGCCGCCTCCGTGCGCCATGAGGACACCGGCTATGACTCACTGCTGATGTCTGGCATTTCCCGGAACGTGGCACGGGAGCAGGTCCGGGCGGCCATTGCCCGGATTCTCACTGCTTGGGCGAAACAAAAGTAACTGCCAGGCACCCCAAGAGCGTGTTATCCCGATGTCTGGGTAGTCCCTGCGACTTATGACGCCGACCACGTTCTTGCTGGCCGACCGGTACCGGCTTGACGAGCGCATTGCGGTTGGGGGCGTCGGCGAGGTCTGGCGCGCGGCCGACGTGGTGCTGGAACGCCCCGTGGCTGTCAAGCTTCTGCTGGCGCAGCACGCCCTCGATGAGGAATCACTCGCCCGGTTCCGTGCCGAAGCCCGGTACGCCGGGGCCCTGTCACATCCGTGCATCGCCCGGGTCTACGACTATTGCGAGGATGATCCGCCGCACCCGCCCTACCTCGTACTGGAACTGGTGGACGGGCCGTCGCTGGCGGGACGGCTCGCCGGCGGGCCTCTCGATGCCGTCCAGGCGATGGATGTTGTGGCCCAGGCCGCGGAGGGCCTGCATGCGGCACACACGGCCGGCCTGGTGCACCGCGACATCAAGCCGGCGAACCTGCTGCTGAGCAAGGACGGCCGGCTGAAGATCACGGATTTCGGCATTTCACACGCTGCCGGGTCGGCGAGTGTTACCTGCACGGGAACGTTGATTGGCACGCCGGCGTACCTGGCGCCGGAACGTGTCGCTGGCGCCGCCGGCACTCCCGCGACCGACTTGTACGCGCTCGGTGTCGTGGCCTACGAGTGCCTGGCCGGCCAGCCACCGTTCACCGGAACCCCGCTTCAGGTGGCCCTGGCTCAGCGCGAGCAGCCGTTGCCGGCCCTGCCGGAAGCGGTCCCGCCGCCGGTAGCCGCTCTCGTGGCCGAACTGACGGCCAAGGTTCCGGGGGCCCGGCCCGCCACCGCGGCAGAGGTGGCGCGGCGGGCCCGCCGCCTGCGGGACGAGATGGCAGTGGATCGGCACCTCGTGACCCTGGACGGCAAGGCCGCCCCGCGGCCCGGCTACTGGCCGCGGCGGCGAAACAACCGCCCGCACGCTCACATAGCGGCGGTTGCCCTGGCCGTAGCGGTGGCCGCCGCCCTGGTTTGCTGGCAGCTGGTGGGAATGTTCCGTTTCGCACCGGCGAACCACCAGGTGACGCCGCCGGCCGAGGCAGCTATTCACATGATCCGCGTTGACGGCGCCGCACTGGCCGGGCGGCCCGTCCGCGAGGTGCGCCGCGAACTGCACCACCTTGGGCTGACCGTGCGCGTGCTCTGGCGCAGGGACGCGCAGCACGCTCCCGGGCGGGTGCTGTCTGTTCAGCCCACCGGCGCCGTTCCGGCTGGCAGCCTCATCCTCCTGACTGGATCAGCCGCGCCACCGCACCACAGCCCGCCCGACCAGCACCACAGCCCGACTGACCAGAAGCACCCGCCGGTCCCGGGCCCGGTCTCGCCCCCCGGCCGTGGGCACGACCATCGCCACGGCGGTGACGGCAACTACAGCGACCTGTGACACCCGCGCCAGGCACCTCCATCCGTGATGATGGCGAGCCGCAGTGGTTCATATGCTGCTCAAATAGCAGCTTCAGGACAAGCCTCCGCCAGGCAGGGCTCAGTTCTTGTTGCTGAGATGACCAGGCCTGTTCGCGTTCTGGGCTGGCCGGGACGTTTGAGGCGTTCATGCCCGGGCAGTTGACCGGCGTTTCGTGATGTGACACGCACACGGCCGGAGGCCGGGATCCACGGCTGTTAGCCACTTAGCATTGATGACAGATCATTCCGGACGGCAGGCTTGGGCACCTGGGATGGCGGGTGCCCCGGACCCGGACGGCCACATGGCAGCCTGGACTGTGGGGATGGATACCCTGGTCAAGGCGTCAGCCGTGGCCGCAGCCGCCACCAACCAGGCGGAACTTCAGGAACGTACGGCCCGCGCGATCGCCGGGCCGTTTGCCGACTGGGCGATGGTCGATCTCTTGGGCCAGACGCAGGCACGCAGCGTCGCCACCGCGCGAAGTACCGACCCAGACCCAGCGCTCGTCGACTCGCTCCGGGCGCTGTCACCCGCCAGCTGCCCCGTGATCAGTTCTGCCATCAGGAGAGGAACCCCGGTTGTCCACGCGTCCATCGACGACGCGATGCTTCTCGGGGCTCTGCCGGGTGGCACCCCCGTCGCGCGCGCCCTTGACGCGGGCTCGGTTGCGGTCGGGCCGATCTTCACGCCGGGCGGGTCGTGCGGTGCGATCACCGTCGTGCGCTGCATCGGCCGCCCCTACCTCGGCTTCCGCGAGCTGGGGGTCCTGTCCCAGATGGCTGAGCTCGCCGCGGTCGCCGCCGGGCGGCTGCACAAACCGTAACCAGCCAGCGATCCCCACGCCTCAGGCTTGTTCCCTGGCACACGGGCACGTCATGCACCGCCACGGGCGGGCAGCCGGGCCCGGCTGCCCGCCCGGGTTCAGCCCACTCGCTGCGTTAGCGCGGATTTCCACGCAGGGGGCGTTAGGCGAGCGTGTCGGCGAGCTCGAAGTCGTCGTCCGCTGGTTCGGGTTCGGGCACCCGGCCGGGCAGGAACCGCTCATAGGCCGTTACGGTCTCCCGGGCGATCCGGTCCCAGGAATACCGTGACCTGGCGCGGTCGGCGGCGGCGATCCCGAACGCATCGAGCTGCATCGGGCTGGACAGCAGCCGCCGTATCCGGCGGGCTAGCACCGCAGGCTGGCCAGGCGGGACCAGCACGCCGGTGGTGCCGTCGATCACCGCGTCAGCGTAGAAGCCGACAGCGGGAGCAGCCACCAGCGTCCCGCATGCCATCGCTTCCAGCGCAGCGGCGTCGAACAGCAAATCCCAGGCCGCGCTTACCAGCACGTCGGCCGACCGAAGCAAGGCAGGCAGATCCTCCCAGCCGGTGTCTCCGGCAAAACTGACACGGTCCGCCACCCGGAGCTTGCCGGCCAGCCGGCTGAGCTCCCGCTGCACCTTGTCGCCGCCTGGCTGGCCGGGCACAGGGGTGCCTGCGAGCAGGAGTTCGGCGCCGGGCACGTCGGCCAGCGCGCGGATGATGACGTCAAGCCGCCGCCGTTCGGTCAGCGGCCCGACCGCGAGCAGGCGCGGGCGCCCGTTGCGGGGGGCGACTGGTCCCTCCGGGATGAAATACGCGGTGTCGACACCCCACGGAACTACCCGCATGGAAGCCCTCGGCACCCCCAGCCGGCCCAGTTCCGTCATCTCCTCCGAGGACCTCGCCAGCACGGCGCGGACGTTGCGGGCCAGGCAGACCTTGAGCCGGATCCGGGCGAGCGATTCGCGCGATTCCCTGAGCCCGTTGCTGCGAACTGGGCTGGTGAGCGAGTGAAACGTCTGGGCGACCGGAACACCAAGCTCCCGCGCCGCCGCCATCGCAGCCAGGCCACTGGGCCACGAGTAGGCGTGCGCCACGTCAGGCGGAGCCTGGCGCCAGCGCTGCGCCAGGTGATCACCGAACGGCCCGGCGTAGGGCGCCACGGCGTCGGTGCGCATACGCTTCGGCGGCCCCACGGGTACATGCTCGACCGTCACCTTGGGCGAAACCTTGATCGTGGCCGGCAGGGACGGCGCGTCCTTGCGGGCGTACACGGTGACGTCGTGGCCGAGTTCGGCCAGTGCCTGCGCGAGCGGCACGACGCGGGGGCCGCCCCCCGACGTGCCGTCCGGTCCAGGCGGTGCTGCGTGCGGTGTGATGAGTGCGATCCTCATGCTGGGCCATCCCTCCGAGAGTGCCGTTTGCTACGGCGTGATCGCTTCCGGGAGGTTTGGTGAGGAGAACGGTGCCGGGTAAAAGACAAAGCAGGCACACACCTCGACGATCACGCCAGACGGACGTGACGGAGTGCCTGCGTCGTAGACACCAGTCGAATGATAACGCTTCGGCAACGAGACGTCTAGCCACCCCCTCCCCAGGCCGAGTAACCGGCCGGGCGGCGGGTAGTCCGCACGCTGCGTCCCGGGAAGGGCTCGGGCGTGCGGCGGGCACTCCGCACGCGGTCCCGAGAAGAGGCACGAGCGTGACTGGAAACTCACATGGGCTGGCAGCAGCCCTGGCCAAGCGGGTGGACGGCGAGGTCAGGTTCGATGCGGGCAGCCGGGCCGCTTATGCGTTCGACGCGTCGAACTACCGGCAGGTCCCGATCGGGGTGGTGGTGCCGAGAAACATCGAGGCCGCCGTAACCACCCTCGCGGTCTGCCGGGAACACGACGCCCCTGTGCTCTCCCGCGGTGGCGGAACCAGCCTGGCCGGCCAGTGCTGCAATGAGGCCATTGTCATCGACTGGACCAAGTACTGCCACCGGCTGGTGTCGGTAGACCCAGCCGCCAGGACCGCGGTGGTGGAACCCGGCGCCGCGCTCGACAAGGTCAACGACAGCCTCGCCGAACATGGCCTGATGGTTGGGCCCAAGCCCTCGACCCACGTCAGCTGCACCATCGGCGGCATGGTCGGCAACAACTCGTGCGGGTCGACCGCACAGGCATACGGGAAGATGGCCGACTCGGTGCGGCGGCTCGAGCTTGCCTGCTACGACGGCCTGCGATTCTGGGCGGGCGAAACCAGCGACGAGGAGTACGGTCGGCTGCAATCCGGCGGCGGCACGCAGGCCGAGCTGTACCGGCGCCTGCGCGGCATCCGTGACACCTACCTCGGCCAGATCCGGACGCGTTACCCGAACATCCCCCGCCGGGTCTCCGGCTACAACCTGGACTACCTGCTCCCGGAGAAGGGTTTCCATGTGGGGCGGGCAGTGGTGGGAAGCGAAAGCACCCTCGCCACGGTGCTCCAGGCCGAACTCAGCCTGGTGGAGATTCCCCGCTGCCGCGCTCTGGTCGTTCTTGGCTATCCAGACATCGCCGATGCCGCCGACGCGGTGCCGCGGGTGGTCAGTCACAAGCCACTGGCGGTGGAAGGGCTGGACGACACGCTCATCTCGCTGGAGCGGGCGGAGCACCTGGCAGGTGAGGCGCTGGACCAGCTGCCGGAGGGATCGGGGTGGCTCATGGTCCAGTTCGGCGGCGACACCAACGGCGAGGTGGAACAGAAGGCGCACTCACTGGTCGAGGATCTGCGGCAAGCGGGCGGAAGGCACAGGCCGCGGGTGGCTTACCTGGATGACCCGGCCGCCGAGGACCGGCTGTGGGCAGTCAGGGAACTGGGCCTCGGCGCCACCGCCTACCCGCCAGGCAAGCACGAAACACACGAGGGCTGGGAGGATGCCGCGGTGCCGCCCGAGCGGCTGGGCGACTACCTGCGTGACTTCCGCAGCCTCCTCGCCCGGCACCACTACGAAGGCGCCGCCTTGTACGGGCATTTCGGGCACGGCTGCGTGCACACCCGAATCCCCTTCGAGTTGCGCACGGACGAGGGCATCGCCGCCTACCGCGCATTCGTGTCGGAGGCGGCCGACATGGTCGTCTCCTATGGTGGGTCCCTTTCCGGCGAGCACGGGGACGGCCAGTCACGCGGCGAACTGCTGCCGAAGATGTTCGGCGATGACATCGTCCGCGCATTCGGCGAGATGAAGGCGGCCTTCGATCCCCGCAACCGGATGAACCCAGGGAAGGTTGCCTCCCCGAACCGGCTGGACGAGAATCTCCTGCTGCGGGGCTGGTTCCTCCGCCGGCCCCGCAGCTATTTCCAGTTCCCGAACGACGACGGGTCGTTCGCGTCGGCGGCGTCGCGTTGCGTGGGGGTGGGCAAGTGCCGCGGCGATGAGGGCGGGGTGATGTGCCCCAGCTACCGGGTGACCCGCGAGGAAGAGCACGCCACCCGGGGGCGGGCCAGGCTCCTGATGGAGATGGTGCGGGGGGACGTCATCACCGACGGCTGGCGCTCAACGGAGGTTCGTGACGCCCTCGACCTGTGCCTGGCCTGCAAGGGCTGCCGCAAGGAGTGCCCGGTTGAGGTAGACATGGCAACCTACAAGGCCGAGTTCCTTTCCCACCATTACGCCAAACGGCTGCGCCCAGCCGCCCACTACTCGATGGGCTGGCTGCCGCTCGTGGCCCGCCTTGCATCCGTGGCCCCCGGCATGGTGAATGCCCTTACCCGTGCACCCGGTCTCAGCAGGGTCATCAAACGGGCGGGTGGCATTGACCGCCGCCGGGAACTGCCGCGCTTCGCCGCGGAGACCTTTGCCCAGTGGTACACACGGAACGGGGGCGGGGAGCGGCCCGGGCGGAACGGGGGCGGGGAGCGGCCCGAGCGGAGTGGGATCCCGGGGCGGCCGGGGCAGACCGGACCGCACGTGCTGCTGTGGCCCGACACGTTCACCAACTACTTCCATCCCGAGGTAGGCCAGGCGGCGGTAGCGGTCCTCGAGGACGCAGGATTCCAGGTCGAGGTTCCCGGAAAGCGCCTGTGCTGCGGGCTTACCTGGATATCCACGGGCCAGCTCGGGATGGCCCGCCGGATGCTGCGCCGCACGATCAGCGCGCTGCGGCCGGCCCTGGACGCCGGGCGGCAGATCGTGGTGCTGGAGCCGAGCTGTGCCGCTGTCTTCCGCAGTGACGCCCCGGAGCTACTGGGGCACAAGGCCGCCGCGCAGCTGGCACAGCAGACAAAGACGCTGGCCGAAATCCTGCACGAAGCACGCTGGCAGCCGCAGCCGCAGCCGGCGCAAGAGCCAGATGGGCAGGCCAAGGCCATCGCCCAGGTCCACTGCCACCAGCACGCCATCATGGGGTTCGATGCCGATGCCGCCGTTCTCCGTGCCTGCGGAGTTGACGTGGATGTGCTGGACACCGGCTGCTGTGGGCTCGCGGGAAACTTCGGCTTCGAACGGGGCCACTACGAGGTATCCGTCGGCTGTGCCGAGCGCGGGCTGTGGCCGGCGGTCTCCGGTGCCGAGGAGGCCACGACGATCCTGGCGGACGGGTTCTCCTGCCGTACCCAGATCGAGGCGGGAAACCTGGGGCGGAAGGGGATCCACCTCGCGCAGTTGCTTGCCCGGCAAGCCGGGCTGGCGGAAGCCGACGGCAGCTAGCGGCTTACCGGAGCGGCTGGAACCGGAATACCCGTGCGCCCTCTGCCCGGCTCGCGGCAGGTGGCCGCTGTGCCGACGCCCCGCGGCGCAGGCTCATGTGCATCCGCACCGTGGTGCCCCTGGGGCCCGTCCTCATCTCGACGAGATCGCAGATCTGGTTGACGACCCAAAGGCCCTGGCCGCCTGGCCGGTCAACCGGCGGGCGCCTGCGCCCAGCGAGGGGATCTGTGATCCAGCCCCGGTCGTGAGTCTGGCAGATCATCTCGTCACCGGTGCACCACACGTGGAGCACGCCGCCGGCTGGTGTGTGGCGCAGTGTGTTTGCCGCTACCTCGCTCACGGCGAGGACCAAGTCGGACGTGCCTGCCTCCCCCAGCCCGGCCCCGGTTGCCTGGCTCTCCGCCAGAGCGCGTACCGGGCGCAGGTCGGTGTCATAGGGCAGCACCTCCGCATCCGGGGGCGGGTCCGGCAGCGCCTGCTCGCACCGCTGCGGCAGGCGACTCGGCCCCAGGTAAGCCGGGCTTGGCGTGCTGTCGCCGAGGGCGGCGAGGGCCGGATGGGTGTGCTCGGCGTCGGACAGCACGCTCGCCGGCAGCCCGGCCCGGTCGTACAGGCACAGGATGTTCGCAGGCGTGCCGGCGAACGCCAGGTTGACCAGCGCCTCATGCTTGGTGGCTTCCAGCAGCTCCGCAACGGTGCGGCCAGGCCAGGCGGGCTCGCCCAGATAGCTGATCCGGGTACCGGGATGCCGGTCCATGAAGGCCCGGACGGCGGGGATGATCCCGGCCGGATTGCGGCCGATTTGTGACATGTCCGCAAATGCCACCTGCGGCCCGTCAGAACCCAGCGCTGCCCGCAACGGGCCCAGCCAGTAACCCGGCACCGCCACCAGGACCGGCTCGCGGCGGCCCAGGGCCGCCCGGATGAAGTCCACCACCGCGACCCGGTACTCGCCCCAGCCGCGGTAGAACATCGCCACGTGACGGAGCCCATCGGACCCCCGGTCACACATGCTGTCCCCCCACGCCCGTCGCCGCGCGATGGTGGCCATTAAGACACCCCACTACATTCCCCGGCACGCTTACGCCATGCAAGCTGGCCGGGAATACGGCGCCAGACATAAGATGAGACACGTCTGCTTTCTCTATCCCTGTACAGCCTTTCTATCCCTGTACAGCCAGGTTGCCTTCGGGAGTCACGGTGGATGCTCTGCGCCTGGCGTCGGAGCGCCGGGGCGGCGTTCTCATCGTCATCGCTGAAGGCGAACTCGATATTGTGACCAGCCACCAGTTCGATGACTATCTCTCACAGGCCCGCCGCGAGAGCCAGCACATCGTTCTTGACCTGGCCAAAGTCGAATTCATGGATACCAGCACCCTGGCCGTGATCGTCAGCCACTGGAAGAAGCTGGCGGGCGCCGGGGGCTCGCTGGCCCTGGCGGGCGCCCGCTACCGCTATACCAAAACGCTGTGGATCACCGGGCTGGCGCAACGGCTGCCGCTCTACGACACGGTCGCGGAAGCCATCAAGGCAATGCCGGCCAGCAGCGCTGACGAAAGCTAGGGCTGCCACCGGACCGCTCACCGCACGTGCACCGCGACCAGGCACGCGTCGTCGCCGGTGTTGGCCGCGGCGTGGCGCATGAGGTGATCGGCGTAATCGGCGATGCCGCTGACCGGCCTGCTGGCGTTTTCCAGCAGGGCCGCGACCGCTTCGTCGATGGGCGCGTCGCGCCGCTCGATCAGCCCGTCGGTGAACAGCAGCAGGACATCGTCCGGCCGGAGCCCGGTGATGACCTCCTCATAGCATGCTCCCGGATCCGCCCCGAGCATCATCCCGGCCGCGAGCGGAAGCTCCCGCGCGACACCGGCCCGGACAAGGACAGGCGCGAGATGGCCCGCCCGCGCCCACCGTATCCGCCGGTCAGCGGGGTTATACATCCCGCACACGGCGGTGCCGACGGTGCCAGCTGTGAGATGGCAGGCGACCTCGTTCAGCCATTTGAGAAGGGTGGCGGGCCCCGATCCGGTGATTGCCAGCCCGCGCAAACAGTTCCGCAGCTCCACCATGCCGGTGACCGCATCGATGCCGTGCCCAGCGATGTCACCAACCACCAGCAGGACCTGCCCGTCCGGCATGATCACGGCGTCGTACCAGTCACCGCTGACCAGCCGGGCAGGCCCGGCGGGCCGGTAGCGGGCGGCCATGTCCAGCCCGGCTGCCGCCACCGGCTCCGACGACCATGGCGTGATGGCCTGCTGCAGCCGGGCCGCCAGGCGGTGTTCCTCCTCGGCCCGTTCCTCGGTGTCGGCCAGGCGGTCCCGGGTGGCCGTGAGCGCAACCTGCGTGTGGTAATGGGTGGACACATCCTGGAACGCCCCGCGCACCGCCACCAGGGTGCCCGCTGGGTCGGTGACTGGCTCGGCGAAAACCCTCATCTGCCGCACGCTCTGGTCGTCCTGGCGGATGATGCGGAACGCGGCGGCGGTCGCCCTCTTCTCCCGCAGCAGGGCTTCCCGGAAGTGGTCGACATCGAACAGGTCGTCGGCGACCACATGCGTGTGCAAGCTGGCCAGCGGGATGGCCCCGCCCGTCTCCCGGCCGAAGAGGGTGAGTGCGGACTCGGTCCAGCGGATCTCGCCGGTCAGCAGGTTCTCCTCCCAGCCACCGATCCTGCCCAGCCGCTCGGCGTGCTGCAACAGCGAGGCGAGCCGCTCCGCCTCGTCCACCCGGCGCCAGGCGATCACCACGCCGTCGAAGAAACGGGCGATGCGGATGTCCATGACGGCGGTGGCGCCCGGTTCCCCGGTGATCGCGCTGAGGATCCCCCCGGACATGTGATGCGGGACGCCGGAGGTCAGCACCTCGACCGCCCGGTCGAAGAGACCACCGGGCAGTGCGGCGAGGGGGAAAACCTCCAGCAGCGGCCGGCCCGCCAGGTCCGCTGGCTTGCGGTCACCCGGATCACGGAAGTCGCTGCCAACATGGCTGATCTGGAAATCGGCCACGGCGCCACCCTCGCCCCGGAGCGGGGAGGCGAACAGGCAGGACTCGATCACGCCGTCCAGCAGCCCGTAAAGCCACCAGAACCGGTTCACCGCGGCTGGGTCCCCATTACGGCCGTGGCTCGCGAGCGCCTGGCCACACAACTCTGCCAACGCCGTAAGCTGGCGCAGGAAAGGCTGGCCAAAGTCTGGCAGCGGTCCTGGCCAAAGGGCAGCGAGCACCCCCAGCACCGGGCCGGGCCCCCGCATAGGCAGCACCGCCTGGGCCCCGGCCACCCAGCCGCCGGGCACCGCGATCTGGTCATGCTCGGGACAGCCGGCGGGCCAGAGCACCTCGATGCCCTGGCGGACGACCCGCTGGGGCAGGCAGTCCATGTCGGGAGGGAGGTGGCGCCAACGTCCCGCTTCGCGCACCTCAAGCCCGGCTTGCCCCACCAGCTCCAGGTAGCCGTCGGGCCCGAGCAGCCACAGCATGACCGCACCCACCCCGGCGGGAGCGAGTACCTCGTCCAGCGCCGCCGCCGCGATGGCCTCCCCGTCCGGGGCGTCCAGCAGCGCGGCGCTGGCCAGGCCGACCCGGCGCAATCCCTGCTCAGCCTGGGCGGAGGGTTCTTCCCCCCGCGCGACTTGCTGGCCGGTCACGTCCGCTGCCAGCTCCGCCAGCGGCGTACTCGATTCCCCCGCGAGCCGCGCCAGCTGGCGCCCGGCCTCGACTGCCGAACAGCCGAGCCGCTCCATCAGCATGCCCTGTGCCATGTCCACCAGCGAGCGGGTAGCGGCCTGGGCACGCATCCGGTCCAGCTCACGCCGCTGGCGGGCGATCACGGCTGTCAGCCGGGGCACGTCTGCGGCACTCGCTGCGGTCACGGTCAGCCTTTCCGGACCAGCCATTGTCTCCGGGCAGAAACTCAACGTTACCGGCCAGCCTGCGCTCCGGCGCCTACCATGCCATCATTTGCCTGTTGCAATAAAACGACCGGCGCGCCCCGCCGGATAACGATGGACGCCTGAAGGAGTCCCGATGGCGGAAGCTGCAATGCCTGCCCGGCAGCTCAGCGACCCCAGGCTCCAGCAGCTGCTGGCGGGCTTGCGGGCAGTGCGTGGCGGCGATTTCGGGACCCGCCTGGATAAGACAGGCGACCCGCTGGGCGATGAAATCGCCGCGGTCTTCAACGAGATGGTGGATCAGCTGGCGCTCTTCACCTCCGAGGTGACCAGGGTCGCCCGCGAAGTCGGCACCGAAGGCAGCCTGGGGGGACAGGCGCAGGTGCCTGGGGTGGCCGGCACCTGGAAGGACCTCACCGATTCGGTGAATGCCATGGCCGCCAACCTGACGAGCCAGGTCCGCGACATCGCTCACGTCGCGACCGCGGTGGCCGGGGGTGATCTCAGCCGGAAGATCACCGTTCACGTCAGGGGCGAGATGCTGGAGCTGAAGCAGACCCTCAACACCATGGTCGACCAGCTCTCGTCCTTCGCCGACGAAGTCACCCGGGTCGCCGGCGAGGTCGGCACCGAGGGCCGCCTCGGCGGCCAGGCCGACGTCAAGGGCGTCTCCGGCACCTGGAAAGACCTCACCGACAACGTCAACTTCATGGCGAACAACCTGACCGGCCAGGTTCGCTCGATCGCCGAAGTCACCACCGCCGTCGCCCAGGGTGACCTGAGCCGCAAGATCCGGGTGGACGCGCGCGGGGAGATCCTGGAGCTCAAGACCACCATCAACACCATGGTCGACCAGCTCTCCTCCTTCGCCGACGAAGTCACCCGGGTAGCCCGCGAGGTCGGCACCGAAGGCCGCCTCGGCGGCCAGGCCCACGTCAAGGGCGTCTCCGGCACCTGGAAAGACCTCACCGACAACGTCAACTTCATGGCGAACAACCTGACCGGCCAGGTTCGCTCGATCGCCGAAGTCACCACCGCCGTCGCCCAGGGCGACCTGTCAAAGAAGATCGACGTCGACGCCCGCGGCGAGATCCTGGAGCTCAAGACCACCATCAACACCATGGTCGACCAGCTCTCCTCCTTCGCCGACGAAGTCACCCGGGTAGCCCGCGAGGTCGGCACCGAGGGCCGCCTCGGCGGCCAGGCCGACGTCAAGGGCGTCTCCGGCACCTGGAAAGACCTCACCGACAACGTCAATTCCATGGCGGACAACCTGACCGGGCAGGTGCGCAACATCGCCCAGGTGACAACCGCGGTGGCCCAGGGCGACCTGTCAAAGAAGATCGACGTCGACGCCCGCGGGGAGATCCTGGAGCTCAAGACCACCATCAACACCATGGTCGACCAGCTCTCCTCCTTCGCCGTCGAAGTCACCCGGGTGGCCCGCGAGGTGGGGCGGCGCGGGCGGCTGGGAGGCCAGGCGGAGGTCGAGGGCGTCTCAGGTACCTGGAAGCGGCTGACCGAAGACGTCAACGAGCTGGCGGGCAACCTGACCCGCCAGGTTCGCGCCATCGCGCAGGTGACGAGCGCGGTCGCGACCGGTGATCTCACCCGCTCCATCTCGGTCGAGGCCGACGGGGAGGTCGCGGAGCTCAAGGACAACGTCAACGCGATGGTTCAGTCCCTCCGCGAGAAGACCGACGCGAACGAGGAGCAGGTCTGGCTGCAGACCAGCCTGGCCCGCATCGCCGGGCTCATGCAGGGCCACCGGGACCTGGCCACAGTGGCTGACCTCATCATGGACGAGCTGGTGCCGCTGATCGGGGCGCAGCACGGAACGTTCTTCCTGGCCGACTCCTCCGAGGGCGACCTGCGGCTCCGTCTCATCGCGGGCTTCGGCCTGGGCGCCGACAAGGACTCCCCCACGCAGTTCCGGCTCGGCCAGTCGCTGATCGGCCAGGTGGCAAAGAGCAGGAAGCCGATCATGATGACGGGCACCCCGGCCGACTACCTCAAGATCTCGTCCGGGCTGGGTGAGGCACGGCCGGTGAACCTGATCGTGATGCCCATCATGTTCGAGGGCCAGGTCCTCGGGGTGATCGAAGCAGCGTCCTTCAATCATTTCACCCAGGTGCACCAGGACTTCCTTGAGCAGCTGATGGAGACCATCGGGGTCAATGTCAACGCCCTGATGGCCAACGCCAGGACGGACACGTTGCTGGAGGAGTCGCGCCGGCTGGCGGCGGAACTCCAGTCGCGGCAGGAAGAACTCCAGCGTTCCAACGCGGAGCTGGCGGACAAGGCCGCTCAGCTCGCGCGCCAGAACCGCGACATCGAGATCAAGAACGTCGAGATCGAGCAGGCGCGGCAGGAGATCGAGGAGCGTGCCCGGCAGCTTGCGCTGGCGTCCCGTTACAAGTCGCAGTTCCTCGCGAACGTGTCCCACGAGCTGCGGACCCCGCTCAACAGTCTGCTGATTCTGGCCCGGCTGCTGGCACAGAACTCCGGCGGCAACCTCACGCCCAAGCAGGTCGAGTACTCCAACGTCATCTATTCGTCCGGGTCTGATCTGCTCCAGCTCATCAACGACATCCTCGATCTCTCGAAGGCGGAAGCCGGCCGGATGGATATCCATCCGGAAGAGATCGCCCTGGGCGACCTGGCCGATGACCTCCGCAGCGTGTTTGGGCCGCTGGCGGCGGAGAAACGGCTGGATTTCGGGGTCGAGATCGCCCGCAACGTGCCGGGCGCACTGTTCACTGACCGGCAACGGCTCCGGCAGATTCTGGCCAACCTGCTCTCCAACGCAGTCAAGTTCACCGAAACCGGGCAGGTGAACCTCACCATCCGCACCGGCAAGCGCCGGGCACGCGGCGAGGAGCCCTGCATCGTCTTCGCCGTGACCGACACCGGCATCGGCATATCCCCCGAAAACCTCAAGACCATCTTCGGTGCCTTCGAGCAAGGCGACGGCACCACCAGCCGCAGCTACGGCGGGACTGGCCTGGGTCTCGCCATCTGCCGTGAGGTGGCCAGTCACCTGGGGGGCTCGATCAGCGCAGAGAGCCAGCTCGGGGTGGGAAGCACGTTCACGCTGCAGCTGCCGCCTTGCTACCTGGCTGCCCCGGATGAGCGGATGCCCGGCGCCATGCGCGAGCCGACCACATCTGGGGCCGCAATGGTCAAAGGCGGTCAAGAACCGGCAGGCATGCCGGGTTCTGGGGCCGCAATGGTCAAAGGCGGTCAAGAACCGGCAGGCATGCCGGGTTCTGGGGCCGCAATGGTCAAAGGCGGTCAAGAACCGGCAGGCATGCCGGGCTCGCCGGAAACTGCCCGGGCGGTCCAGCCCGAAGGCAGCCCACGCAAGGGCACCCACGGACGCAGCGGCAACGGCCGCCAGGGAACCACCGCCGCCAACGGCCGCCAGGGAACCACCCGGGCAAGCCGTTCCAGCACCACCGGCGCCCGCCGCAATGCCGCTCCCAGCCCGGGTCATCAGGGCGCTTCCGGCAGCCGCCCCGCTCAGCAGATCCCGGCAAGGATGGCGCACGGTCCTTCAGGGCCACACCATGCGCTGCACGGCCGGAAGGTCCTCATCATCGACGACGATGTGCGCAACGTGTTCGCGATCACCAGCATCCTGGAGCTCTACGGCATCAGCGTCACCCACGCTCCGGACGGGCGCGAAGGAATCGACACCCTGCTGGCCAGCGACGACATTGACCTCGTGCTGATGGACGTGATGATGCCGGAGATGGACGGGTACATGACGACGGCGGCGATCCGCAAAGTGCCGCGTTTCGCGCACCTGCCCGTCATCGCGGTGACGGCCCGCGCAATGCCCGAGGACCGTGCCAAGAGCCTGACCACCGGAGCCACCGATTACGTCACCAAGCCCGTTGACACCGAAGAGCTGCTCACGTGCATGGAGCACTGCCTTGAGAGTAGCCAGGCGCCCGCGACAACCTGGGTGAGGCCACATGATGCGGGCAGTGCTTCCGGGGGCGATGGCGCAGCCGGGTAAGGCGCGCAAATCCGGGCCAACCGGACAGCCGGGTAAATCAGCTACCCGGAGGCGGCGCTGACCAGCCATTCTTTCCGGTGCGAGGGGACACGCACCGTTGCGGTTACGACTGTAGGACGCGACGGGTATAAACGCAGCGGGCCGGGTGGCACTATTGAGAGAAAGCGCGGGATGCTCGCCCACCGGGATCCTTGCCGCCGGCGGATGGAGGTGGTCGTGGCCGAACTAGACCTCGACCTCGCTCGCGAGACGGCAGGCCTGCTGAACATTGGCGACAAGTCACGGACCCGGTCACTGAACGAGCTGGTCGAGATTGCCTCGCGGCAGGTGCGTGCCTGCTCCGGCGCGACCGCAGCCCTGTGGCATGAGCGAGACCTGGTGGACATGGCTGCCAGCCATCCCGACGTCTCGCATCTCATCGAGGTTGAGCTGCACAGCCAGCGCGGTCCCGAACTGGAGGCGCTGGCTGCGGAGGAGTCGATCCTCTGCCCAGACACGCTGGGGGAAGGCCGCTGGCCCGAGTACGCCCACGCGGCCCTGTACCGCGGGGTCCGCTGCTCGGTCACCCTGGCACACCGGTCAGGATACGCAGCCGTCACCCTGTCGCTGTTTGGTACGAGGCCCCGGGTACTCGACCCAGACCAGCTTCCGATCGCGGAACTGCTCCTCGCCATCGGCGGGGCCGTCCTTGGCAACATGGCATCCTACGGTGACGCGCGCCGGACAGTGCTCCAGCTTCGCGAAGCAGCTGAGTCCCGGACGGTGGTCGATCAGGCAAAGGGAATCCTGATGAATGCCGAGGGCTGCACCGCCGATCAGGCTCTAGCGCAGATGCGGGAGATCTCGCAGCAGCACAACATCAAAGTGACTGAGGTCGCCAGGAGGATCATTGACTCGCGGCTCACCCCGGCCGACTGACCGGGTTCATCGCGGCCGCGGCACATGGCGGCCCAGGTTCATCGCGGCTCACTGACGACGATGCAACGCGATCGCGTGGTCCCGCCGCTGCGAAACGAACTCGCCGGGCTGAGGACGCGGCGGGACGCGCTGCGCCAGGCTGCGGCGCTGCCCGATGCGGAGCTGCGCCCCACCCTGGATGCGGCGCTTGCTGAACTTGACGCTGCCATCGATGCCCTCGCCGAGCCGCCGGACGACAGTGACGGCAGTGAGGGCGACGGCCAGTTCGCAACCGCGTTGCATGCCGAACGCGGGCTGCTGCGTGCCCTGTTCCAGGATGCGCCCGTGCCGCTTTTCCTGCTCGAACGCGACGGCACCGTCCGGCGGGTCAATCGCGCCGCAGGTGTGCTGCTGGATACCGGAACCGGCTACGCCACCGGGAAACTGTTTACGGCTTTCGTCAACCTTCCTTCCCGCGCCGCCGTGCAGACCCAGCTGGCAGCCGCCATTCGTACCGGGTCGGCCCGGCACGTCCGCTGTGAGCTGCTCACGGCGACCGGGACCAGTCAATGTGAGCTCACGGCAGGACCGGCCCGGCTTCGCGGCGATGACGACAAGCTGATTGTGGCGATCACCCAGCCCGCCAGGCCCGCCACCCGCGGCAAGGCGGGCCGGGATGGCAGCGCCAAGCCGGCCCGCGGGAGCCAGGGCGCACCCGTTGTCACGGCCATGACACGCCGGCTTGACCTCCTGGCCGGCGTCACACGGTTGCTGCTCGGGAACGCCAGCCACAACGAGGCGGTCACGCTTCAGCGGTGTGCCCGGCTGCTCGCCCAGGCGCTTGGCGCCTGGGTCATCGCGGACGTGGCACGGGGCCATCGGCTGCAGCGTCAGTTCGTGGCGGGCCCAGAGGACCAGCGGTCTGCCGAGCTGGCCCGGCAGGTGGCGGCATCGGACCCACAGCCGGGGTCCATACCACGCACGGTTCACGACACGGGCAGTTCGCAGCTCATTGCGCATGCCGAAGACGCTGGCATTCTCGGCGACGGGCCTGGCGGGGTGCCACTGCTCATGCTGCTCGGTGCGACCTCCGTGCTGAGCGTGCCGCTCAGCGACGGCGAGCAAACTTACGGCGCCCTCACCCTCGCCCGGCCCGCCAACCAGGGCCATTTTGAAATGGCGGACCTCGGGCTGGTGGAGGAACTGGGCGAGCAGCTCGCGCTCGCCATCAACGTGGACCGGATGGTCCGGAGGCACACCGGGATCGCTGATGCGCTGCGGGCATGCCTGTTGCCGCCCCGGCTGCCCGGCCTGCCCGGGGTGGAGATCGCCGCCACGCACCTGCCAGCCACTCAAAGCACGGAAATGGGAGGAGACTTCTACGACGTCTACCGGGCCGGTGCGGACTGGGCGGTGTCCGTCGGCGATGTCTGTGGCCGGGGGGATGGGGTGGCGGCCGCCGGCGCGGCGGCCCGGCACGCGATCCGGGTGATCGCGCACTCTGAGCCTGACCCAGCCGCAATTCTCGCGGGGGCCAACGACATCATGCTGGCGGAAGAATTCGGCAGCCAGTTCGTCACCGCATGTACTGCCCACATGCGGTGGGAAGGGAACTCACTGCGGGTCGTATTCGGCTGCGCCGGTCATCCTGGCCCGGTGCTGGCACGGCCGGACGGCCGGGCGCAGCAGTTGCGCGGCGGCGGCCTCCCGCTGGGGATCTTCCCCGACGCCGAGCTTGCGATCGAGAAGCATGACTTGTCCGCCGGGGACGTGCTGGTCTTCTTCACTGACGGCCTGGCCGATGCCCGCGATCCAGCCACGGGCCACTTCGGCGACCGGCTGACCGCGGAGGTCGCCGACCTCGCCGGCCAGCCTCCCGCGCAGATTCTCGCCCGGCTGCAGGAGCTGGCGCTGCAATCCAGCGGTGGCACGACCCGCGACGACATCACGATGCTGGCCATGCGGGTGACGGGCCCGCCAGAGGATGCGAGCGAGGGGCCCGCCCGGGTGTCGCAGTGATCACTGCCCGGTTGCCACGGGCGCCCGGGCTTGCGCCGCATTCTGTGCAGGCTGAGGGGCATCCCGTGCCCCCTCAATCGTGTGGGAACGGTGGAGGGGACGATGCGGCGTGCGGCTGGCAGGCAGGCAGCGTCCGAGCCGGGCCGCGCCAGCCGCCGGCACGGAAGGAATGAAGCCGCAATGCCCCTGCCGCGGAACCGGGCTGATCACGACAAGCACGCTGAGCATCGCGAGCAGTGCGAGCGGGATGAACACGAACATGCCGGCCCAGCTCCTGGGCCGGCCATAGCGCCGCGGGGCGTCAGGGCGGGAAAGACTGTCACCGTCCTGGGCGGCACCACGCCGCCGGCGCCACACACTGCCGAGCATGGCGCGAAGGCGGTTGCGCCGCCCGGGGCCAGGCGCATTGGCTTTCCTGGTGTTGCTGCCAAATGCCGCGAACGCCAGGACAAGCTGGGGATCCGAGACTCGCAGATCGTTCTCGATCACGCTGAGAATCCGCCGCTCGCCCCCGCGCAGGCCCATGATTCTTTCTCCATCTCCGCGTTCCCGCGCCGATCCCGGTCCCTGTCCCTGTGCGCCGCGGAACTTACCAGTAGCTTTTCTCTACCCGCGCCGTGGCGATGAAACAGCGGGGTTGCGTGCCCACCGCAGGATCGGCCAGCCCGCGCGGCGTCAGCCTCAACTCCGCGCGCGTCACCCTCAGCTCCGCGGCGTCTGCGCCGTCCCCGCGCGGCGTCAGCCTCAGCCCGGCCGGCGCCAGCCCTCGCCTGGGGTCAGCGGACCCGGTAACGTTCCGCGTCGGAGCGCCGGAATTCGACGCCGAGGCCGGGGCTGGTTCGATCCGGCGCCAGGAAACCACCTTCGCGCGGGGAAGAAACCCCGTCGAAGAACATGCCCTCGATGCGCACGTGATCGTGGAAGTACTCAAGATGGCGGAAATGCCAGATCGCGGTACACGCGTGCGTGCTCACCAGCGGGGCGCAATGGGCGGACAGGTCCACACCGTGAGCGTCACACAGGCCGCCGACGCGCAGGAATGCGGAGATACCACCGCAGCGGGTGACGTCCGCCTGCAGGCAGTCCACCGCTCCCGCCTCCAGCATGTGGCCGAAGTAAGGCAGCGTGAAGCCGTACTCCCCGGCGGCGATGTCCACCCCGGCCGGGCCGCTTTCCCTCAGCAGCCGCAGCCCTTGGAGGTCATCGGAACTGACAGGTTCTTCCAGCCAGGTCACCCCCGCACCAGCGAAACGCTGTGCCCAGCGCAGCGCCTGCTTGCGCTCATAGGCTCCGTTGGCGTCCACGTACAGCTCAGCGCTGTCGCCGATCGCCTTTCTGGCAACGGCCATCCGGTGCTCATCGGCGCTGGGGTAGCGGCCAACCTTCATCTTCACACGCGGGATGCCAGCCTCGACCCAGCCACCGAGCTGGGCGGCCAGCTCATCATCGGAGTATGAGGTGAACCCGCCGCTGCCGTAGATGGGCACCTGGTCGCGGACGGGATCGATCGCGACGAACAGCGGAACGCCAAGCAGCCGGGCCTTGAGGTCCCACAAGGCGATATCGACCGCGGCGACCGCCATCGCAGCCACTCCGGGCTGGCCGATGTTTCTGACGGCGTGGAGCATCGCGGACCACGACCCGCCAACGCTGTGGGCGTCCCTGCCGGAGACCACCCCGGCCAGCGTGCTCTGCACGATGTCGGCCACCGCCCGGTGACCGTAGCTGTAACCGATCCCGGTGCACCCGCCAGCTTGTGCCTCGACCACGGTAATGGTGGTGGAGTCCCAGGAAAGCGTGCCGTCTGATTCAGGCTGGTCGGTCGGGATCGTGTATGCGGCCGCGTCGATCCGGCCGACCGTTGGTGTGTCGCTCATAACTTCCGCTCGTGTCTGGCCGGGGCGCCGGGCAGCAAGCCCCCGCCACGGCGTTAAGCGCGGACCCGGCTGAGATGGCGGCGTTCAGACCCCACCAGAGTCGGCAGGGGCCGCCGCGAGCTCCCCGTCTGGGCCGAGCACACGGTCACGCAGGTAGCCCAGCGCCCGGGCAAGCAGCCGCGACACGTGCATCTGTGAGATGCCGAGCCGCTCACCGATCTCGGTCTGGGTCATGTTGCCGTAAAAGCGCATAGCCAGGATGCGTTGCTCACGTTTGGGCAGATCGTTCCAGTGGGTGAGCACGGACTCCATGTCCAGGGTGTGCTCCACCTGCGGATCCTCCTCGCCGAGCAGGTCGGCCAGGCTGGTGCGGTCCTCGTCGCCGTACAGCGGGGCGTCCAGTGAGTGGGAGTGGAAGACCATGTCGGCCCGGCGGGCGTCAAGCAGCTCTTCGAGGCTCACGCCGAGGTGACGCGCCAGTTCTTCGTCGCGGGGCGACCGGCCAAGTTCCTGCGCGAGTTCGCCCCGTGCCTTGCGGACCTGGAGCAGCAGTTCCTGGGCGGACCGCTTAACGTGCACCTGCCAGCGCTTGTCCCGGAAGTGCCGCTTGATCTCGCCGCTGATGCACGGCTGCGCGTAGGCGGCCAGGCTCCCGCCGATGGCGGGATCGAAGTTATTGATCGCCTTGAGCAGGCCCACGTAGCCCACCTGCATCAAGTCCTCAACCAATTCGGGAGTATCCCGGTAGCGGTGCACGCAGGACCGCACCAGGGAGTCGTACCGTCCCACCAGCACCTCGCACGCACGCTCCCTGACGTCGTCGCCACGCGGCCGCGTCCGTATGAACTTGAGCAATTCACCGTCGTCGCAGTCAGCCGGTTTCCTGCCCAGCCGCGCGGTTGCCGTTGTCATCATCGATCCCTCCCCACCTCGCGGGGACTGAGGCGGATGCCGCCTTCATGCCCGACAGGCGGGGGATAAACATCCTCCGCACGGCAGGGCCGCCCTATTTTGTCCGCATCTCCTGGTCAGCAGGTCTGCATCTCTTAATATTTGTTCGGCAGTTCCTACTCATCTGCCGTTCATCCGCTCCGCGCCGGCCTTATAACCGTCCGCACGCCGCGGCCATACGGTCCGCACGCGCGGTCACAACCACACGGTCCGCACCGCGCGGTCAAAGAGTGCGCAACGCCGCCGCCACAGGGTTCCGCACACCGCGGCCATACGGTCCGCACGCGGCGCTTGCCGACAAAACCCGCCAAAGCAGGTGGGAACGCGCGCGGAGCGGGTAGATAGCTGGTTTCGCCGGGCTGGGCCCTGGCTGCCCGCCCCTGCCGCCCGGCCCGGCGCGCGGCCGCCGCTCCCCCGCGGCGGCCGCTCACTCACTCACCACCTGCCCGCCGCTCCCCCGCGGCGGCCGCTCACTCACTCACCACCAGCGCTGACGTGGGGGCGGTGAGTGGCTGTAACCCGCGTTTGGTGTCAATAGTTTGTGCTGATCAGGCCCGGGTAGCCAGCAATCTCGCGAGGAGGTGAATCCGGGCCGTGACCTGGTCCCCAGCGGATGGCTGGTTCGCTCCGCAGGTGCTGCGCAATTACGCCCTGATCGCCGACGGGGAGCGGGGCTGCCTGATCGGGCCAAACGGAGAGATCACGTGGATGTGCGTTCCCCGGTGGCACTCCGAGGCGGTGTTCTCTTCACTGATCGGCGGTCAGGGGATCTACGCGGTCACCCCGGACGTCACCTGTGTGTGGGGTGGCTCCTACGAGCCCGGCACCCTCATCTGGCGCAACCGCTGGGTAACCACGGAGGGCACCGTCGAGTGCCATGACACGCTCGTCTTTCCCGCCAGCAGCCATGAGGCCATCGTGCTGCGCCGGCTCAGCGCACGCGAGGTGGCGGCACCGGTGTGGATCATGCTCGAGCCGAGGAACGGATTCGGTGGCTCGGGCCTCCGGTCGGTGCACCGCGACGGCCATCACCGGTGGACCGGCCGGGTGGGCGATCTGTACCTGCGCTGGAGCGGCGACGTCGGGCACGCCCAAGTTCGCCGGGCGCGGCGGGGGCACCGGCTGAGCTTGAACCTTTCCGTCAAGCCCGGCGAGCCCCGCGATTTCATGCTTGAGCTGTCCGACCGTCCATTCGCTGACGCACCCGCCGATCCGGGACAGTTGTGGCAGGCAACCCGGGCGGAATGGAAACAAGCCGTACCGGATCTCGCGAACGTGCTCGCTGCCCGCGACGCGCGCCACGCGTATGCGATCATGCGCGGGCTCACCAGCTGCGACGACGGCATGGTCGCGGCGGTCACCACCAGCCTGCCAGAGCGGGCCGAGGCCGGCCGGAACTACGACTACCGCTACGCCTGGATCCGCGATCAGTGTTTCGCCGGGCAGGCCGCCGCGGCGGCGGGGGCTCCCGAACTGCTCGACACGGCGGTGCGTTTTGTCGCCGCCCGGCTGCACTGCGACGGCCCGGCACTCGCCCCCGCCTACACCACCGACGGCGGTCATGTCCCCGACCAGCGACGCCTAGGGCTCCCCGGCTACCCGGGCGGGTTCGACCTGGTGGGTAACTGGGTGAACAAGCAGTTCCAGCTCGACGTGTTTGGCGAGGCACTGCTGCTGCTCGCCACCGCAGCCCGCCGCGACCGGCTGGACAGCGACGGCTGGCGGGCAGCCGAGATCGCTGCCGACGCGATAGCGAGCCGCTGGCATGAGCCCGACGCCGGCATCTGGGAAGTCGACAACCAGGCCTGGACACACAGTCGGCTGATCTGCGTCGCTGGCCTTCGCGCCGCGGCCGGGGCACTGAGCGGGACCGCGGCCGGGGCGCCTGCGGCCGCGGCCCGGTCGCGGGGCCTGGCGGATTCCTGGTCACAGCTTGCCGACACCATCCAGGACGATACGGCCGCTCACGCCACCCACCCGACAGGGCGCTGGCAGCGTTCGCCCACCGATCCGCGCCTGGATGGGTCGCTGCTGATCCCCCCGGTGCGGGGTGCCCTGCCTGCCAGCGACCCACATACGGTGCTGACGCTGCGCGCTTACGCGGCCGAGCTGACCGAGGACGGATACGCGTACCGGTTCCGCCCCGACGACCGGCCGCTCGGGGAGGCGGAGGGCGCGTTCCTGTTGTGCGGGTTCTTGCTGGCGCTCTCCCATCATCAGCAGGGAAACCACGTGGAGGCGGTCCGCTGGTTCGAGCGGAACCGGGCAGCGTGCGGGCCGGCCGGCTTGTACTCCGAGGAATACGACGTGACCGAACGGCAGTTGCGTGGCAATCTCCCGCAAGCCTTCGTGCACGCACTCATGCTCGAATGCGCCGCCCGGCTGACCGTGCCACCCGGCAGCACACCCCCCGCGCATCACCCCACCGCCGCAGCCGCTGGCACACCGGGAAACCGGACCACCGGCATACCGGGCAACTCCGCCGCCGGCACACCGAAAAACCGCGGCCGCCGCAAAGCAGCGAGGTAAGGACAAAGGGTCATGACGCAAACGGTCGTCGTCACCGGCGCCAGCGCCGGCATCGGCCGGGCAACCGCCCGGCTCTTCGGGGAACAGAACGCCAACGTCGCACTGATCGCCCGTGGGCGCACCGGGCTGGACGCCGCCGCCCAGGACGTCGAGAAGGCAGGCGGCAAAGCAGTCCCGATCACCGCGGATGTGGCCGACTACGCGCAGGTGGAAGCGGCCGCCGCGCAGGTGGAGGAGACCCTCGGCCCGATCGACGTCTGGGTCAACTGTGCCTTCACTTCCGTGTTCGCCCCATTCGCCGAGATCACCGCCGACGAGTTCCGCCGGGTCACCGAGGTCAGCTACCTGGGATTCGTGCATGGGACCATGGCCGCGCTGAAACGTATGCGGACACGAAACGCGGGGACCATCGTCCAGGTCGGATCGGCCCTTGGTGAGCGCAGCATCCCACTGCAATCGGCCTACTGCGGGGCCAAGCACGCCATCAACGGCTTCACCTCGGCGCTGCGCTGCGAACTCCTGCACGAACGCTCGCGCATCGCCGTCACCGTGGTGCAAATGCCCGCGGTGAACACCCCGCAGTTCTCCTGGGTGCGTTCCCGGCTGCCTCGCCACCCGCAGCCGGTGCCGCCGATCTACCAGCCGGAGGTCGCCGCCCGGGCGGTGCACTTCGCCGCTGCCCATCCCCGCCGCCGGGAGTACTGGGCCGGTGCCAGCACCGTCGCAACCGTCCTCGCGAACCGGATCGCGCCGGCGCTGCTCGACAGGTACCTGGCCCGGACCGGCTACAACTCGCAGCAGACCGGTGAGCGGGAGGAGATTCACGGGCCCGGCAACCTCTGGGAGCCGCTCGATGGGCGGGGCCAGCGGGACTATGGCGCGCACGGTGTCTTCGACGAGAGGTCCCATCCGCACAGCGCACAGCTGTGGATCAGGCGGCAAATCAGGCGGCCGGCGATGTTTCGCCGGGTGCGAACTGGACAGCCGTACTGACGCGCCGGCCCGGTCGGCCGGCCGACAAGCGTAGGGAGCCTGAGGTGGCACAGATCGCATCGGAAGCGCTCATCGAACGCCTGGCGGACTGGGGCGTGAACACGGTGTTCGGCCTGCCAGGCGATGGCATCAACGGAATCATGGAGGGCCTGCGCCGCGCCCAGGACCGGGTGCGCTTCATCCTGGTCCACCATGAGGAGGCGGCCGCGTTCATGGCAACCGGGTACGCCAAGGCCACTGGCAGGCTGGGTGTCTGCCTGGCCACGTCCGGGCCGGGCGGGATCCACCTGCTCAACGGTCTCTACGACGCCAAGCTCGACCATGTGCCGGTGCTGGCTCTTACCGGCATGCAGGAGACCGCTGTCCTCGGCACCGGGTACCAGCAGGAAGTTCACCTGGAGAAGCTGTACTCCGACGTCGCCGAGTACGAGCAGATGATCTACAACCCGGCCCAGGTGCAGGCGGTCGTGGACCTGGCCGTGCGGACCGCGTACACCCGGCGAGGGGTTGCCCACATAACCGTGCCCAACGACATACAGGTTGCCGACGCCGACGCCGACCCGTGGAAGCATGTCGCTCCAGCCCGGTCCCCGCACACGTCACCGGTCATGCTGCGCGCCCCTGGCCGGCCACGGGACGACGACATCCAGCGGCTCGCCGACTTCCTGAACGACGGCGAGAAGATCGCCATCCTGGCCGGCGCCGGCGCGCTGCACGCTCGCGAAGAACTGCTCACGCTCGCCGAAACGCTGGCCGCCCCGATCGTCAAGACCCTGCCGGGCAAGGCAGCCGTCCCCGACGACTCCCCCTACACCACCGGCGGCATCGGGCTGCTCGGCACCAAGCCGTCCGAGGAACTGATGGAGGAGATCGACACCCTGCTGATGGTGGGCACGAACTTTCCCTATACCCAGCACCTGCCCGCGCCGGGCAAGGCCCGGGTGGCACAGATCGAGGTGGACCCGTCCCGTGCTGGCGCCCGGGTCCCCACCGAACTGCCCGTGGTCGGTGACGCGAAGGAGACGCTGGCTGCCCTGCTGCCGCTGCTCAAGAACCGTGGCCATGCCCCGTTCCTGGCCAGGTACCAGAAGGAGATGGAGCGCTGGCGTTCGAACATGGCGAGCCTGAACGACCCCGACCGCGACCCGATCGCGCCACAGTACGTCATGGGACTGATCGACGAGCTTGCCGCCGGCGACGCCATCCTCACCTGTGACAGCGGCACGGTGGCGACCTGGGCGGCCCGTCACTGGACGATCCGGGGCGAGCGGCAGTTCTACCTGTCGGGCAACCTGGCCACGATGGCGCCCGGGTTGCCATACGCGATCGGCATCCAGCACGCCTTCCCTGGGCGGCAGGTGATCGCCTACATCGGCGACGGTGGTTTTGCCATGCTCATGGCCGAGTTCCTGACGGCCATCCAGCACAAGCTGCCGGTCAAGGTGGTCATCAACAACAACAACTCGCTCGGCCAGATCCTGTGGGAGCAGATGGTGCTCGGTTACCCCGAGCACGGGGTCCGCTATCCCGAGCCGTTCGTCAACTACGCGGCGCTGGCGACCGCCAATGGGGCGCTGGGAATCAAGGTGGAGCACCCCGGCGACGCCCGTGGCGCGGTCAGCCAGGCGCTGGCGCATGACGGCCCGGCCATCGTGGATGTCAACGTCAACCCGGACGAGCCGCCACTGCCGGGCAAGGTCGAATACCAGCAGGCCAAAATGTTCGCCGAGGCGTTCCTGAAGGGCCAGCCCCGCAAGGCGACGATCGCCACCACCCTGTTCCAGGACAAGATTTCGCAGCTGAAGTCGTGACTCGCCCATGACCCCCGCGCGCGCAGGAACCACCGACCGCATCAAAGCCGGCGGCATCAGCGTGGAACTGTCCCGCACGGACAAGGTCTTCTTCCCCGATGACGGGATCACCAAGGGCGACCTCATCGGCTACTACGCCGACGTCGCCGCCCGGATGCTGCCGTACCTGCGCGACCGGCCGCTGGCGCTGGCCCGCTACCCGGACGGCATCACCGGCCAGCGGATCTTCCAGAAGAATGTCGGCGAGCACTTCCCGGACTGGGTGGACCGTTTCGAGGTCGGCAAGCAGGGCGGCACGGTGTGCCACGCGATCGCCGGGAAACCCGCGACCCTGGTCTACCTGGCCAACCAGGCATGCGTGGAACTCCACACATTCCTCAGCCGGACCGGGTCACTGGAATGCCCGGACCAGCTTGTGGTGGATTTCGACCCGCCGGATGCGGATCAATTCGGCGACGCATGCGAGGCCGCGCTGCTGCTGCGGGACCTGCTCGAAAGTGACCTGGGGCTGACCACGTTCGTGAAGACCACCGGCGGCAAGGGCCTGCACGTGCATGTCCCACTGGACGGCCGGGGCGACTTCGACGAGGTGCGGGCGTTCAGCCGGTCTGCGGTCAGCCTGCTGGCTGACGGCCATCCGGACCTGATCACCACCGAGCAGCGCCGGGACAAGCGGGGCAGCCGGGTCTACGCCGACATCATGCGTAACGCGTATGCCCAGACCGTGGTCGCTCCCTACTCGGTGCGGGCCCGCCCGGGGGCACCGGTCGCGGTGCCGCTGCACTGGTCCGAGGTTCGGGACCGCGACCTGTCGCCGGGCTCGTTCACCCTGCACACCGTGCCCGGCCGGCTGGAGCGGCTCAGCGGCGCGGACGACCCCTGGGCAGGGCTGACCCGGCGCCATTACGGCCTGGCAAGGCCGTCCGAGCGACTGGCGCGGCGCGGCACCCGCTGAGCGGCAGCAGCCAGCCACCCCGCTGAGCGGCACCCGCTGAATGGCAGCGGCTGACCGGCACCCCAGAGCGGCGGCAGCCACCCACCCGTTGGTGATCACGGGAAAGCCGGGGTCAGGCCGGTCAGGACCCACACTTCCCATGATCACGCGCGATCGTTTCGTGATCATGGGATGGGTGGGGGGCACACCCCACCCATCCCATGATCACGAAACCGGGGGCGGCGATGCTCGCGGGCTGCCGCCTGGGGCGGCGACGGGGGTACGGGCCTGGCGGCAAGCCGCTCTGCCGACCGGGAACCGGGCCAGCTTGGCTTTCTCCTCAGCCCTCGGCGGCCTTCTCCAGCAGTGCGTGCGCGAACTGAAGCAAGTCTGCCCCGGCGAGGGCGGTCAGGGTGGCGGTGGCCAGGCGCGTGGCACGGGGAAGGAACACAAGCCCCGCGGTCAGCCCGGTGGCCACCCACACGCTCGTGCAGAACGGGCAGGTGACCAGCTCACCGATCGTCTTCCTGCTCCCGGTCCCACGGACCTCTTCCTGCACTTCCGCCGGGCCCGCCGTGCCCTCGTAGGAGGCGAAGGGCGCCAGCGGCAGGTCCTCACCTCCGGCGTATTTGTCGCGCTGCTTGTGGGCCCGGTCCATCGCCGTGGTCATCAATTCCCGGGGTGTTTGCATGGGCGTCGCCTACCCGGCTGCGGGCTGCCAAACGTGAATAGCCGTTCGGTGCTCCTCCCGCCGGGAGGAGAACCGAACGGCCTTGTGCCTTGCCCGCGCAGGCAAGCCGTCGGCGCGGCTCGACCTCCGCTGGCCGGCTACCAGTTGTACCAGCGGCGGCGGGTCCCGCCCCGGAAGACGAAACCGAGTGCCCAGATGATGGCCACAATGATCGCCAGCCACCACAGCAGGTGAACCGCGAAACCCAGGCCAGCAAGGACGATGGCCAGGATGAGAATGAGCAGGATGAGAGCCACTTCTCCTCCTTGGGGCGTGTACGGCAGTCCTCTACCCCAGCGGCGGAAAGGAAACATGGCTGAAAGGCCCTGCCTGGCCCTGCGTGCGACGTTCCTGCAGTCTCGTCCCGGCCACATCCGGGCATTGGCGGTGCGGCGTGATCCGGGTGCGCACGGTCACCCACCGCCAGGCGTTTTGCCTGGTCCTGTCCGGGTAATGGCGGATCATGGGCTGGGCAGAGGCAGCGGGGCGAGCCCGCCCGTGACATTCCCGGACCGCCCGAGAGAAACAGAGGCGGAACGCGCAGACCGCAATCTGGCGGAACTGCTCCAGGAACTCCGGGTGGCCGGGATTGGCGTTCAGGTGATCTTTGGCTTTCTGCTTTCGCTGCCTTTCTACATGCGTTTCACCACTCTCGGGCATGCCCAGCGGGTCCTGTACCTGGTCGCGGTGATGCTGGCCGCGGTCTCCACCGCCCTCCTGCTCGGCCCGGTCGCCTATCACCGGCTGGTTTTCCGCCGCCGCCTGAAAGAGAGCCTGGTCCGGGCTGCCAACGCCATGGCCATCTGCGGCCTGGCCACGGTCGGGCTAACAATCTGCACCGTGGTCCTGCTCGTGGTGAGCTCGGTGGTGAAGGGCCTGCCCGCGCTGCTCATGGCTGGCTTCGTCGTGTGCGTCTTTGCTGGCCTGTGGTTTGTCCTGCCGCTGTCCCGGCGCTGGGCAAGCACCCTGCCGGAGCCAGCGGGGCCCAACCCGGCCGCAGCACAGGCGCAAGCCCAGCCAAACCCTGACACGCGGGCCCCAGCCCAGCCAAACCCCTCCACGCGGGCCCCAGCCCAGCCAAACCCCTCCACGGCGGGCCAGGGTGCGGGCAGCCCATCACAGGACAGCCCATCACAGGACAGCGACTAGGCGGCGCAAGGACCACCGGCGCCCAGGGCCAGCCACCCCGCTTGTGATCATGGGAAAGTGGGGGCCAGAGCCCCCACTTTCCCATGATCACAAGGGTGTACCGGTAAGGTCCTCAGCCGCCGGGGGCGGAGGGAGCCAGCCGCTCAGCGAGGAACGCCATCACCCGGTCGAGCGCCTCCCGGGTGGGATGACCAGGCTTGTCGATAAGTTCGATGGTCAGCACCGAGTGTGCTCTGTGGGGGATTCCGTGCGGGTTCCCAGGCGATGAATCGATCTCGATCGCTTCGAACGCCTTGCCCAGTTCCCGGCGCAGGGCCGTGAACCGCTCCGCCGGCGAGCCCTTGTCCGCGCTGAAACGCAACCCGAGCAGGCACAAACCCTGCTGGGTTCGCTGCTTGACCGCGGCCAGGTCGCCGGGGTCCAGCCCGAAAGCGGCCCGGTGCCTCGCGTTTATGGGCGCGGGCAGTCCAGGCTGGCTGAGCACCGGCGCCAGGACTGCTGGCTCCACCGCCATTGCGAGGGCGAAGCCCCCGGTAAAGCACATCCCGATCGCGCCCACGCCCGGCCCACCGCATTCCGCATGAGCCTGGGCGGCAGCGCCCGCAACCAGGTCGCGACAGGGCTGGTGCGGTCAGCCAGGATGGCGAATTCGCGGGACACACACACGCGCGTTATCGAGCGAATGCTCTCCCGCGCGCTGACCGCCGCACCGGGCCGGCCGAACAGGGACGGCAGGTAAACCCGGTACCCAGCATCAACCAGCCGCTGGCCAAACGCGGTCACGCCCGGATGCAGGCCCGGTATCTCGTGAATCACGACCACCGCGGGTCCTGACCCGGACCGGTACACGTCGTGCTCGCGTCCTTGATGCGCGAACGTCGTGGCCTCAAAGCCAGGAACGGACTCGGTCATCGCCTACTCCTCGCCGTGGTGCCGCGCCTTGCTGGGCCGGCCATGCGAAACACAGTGCCGGGGGCCAGCGCGCCATCCACCACGACGTCAGCCGCCCAGGGTAGGGGGTGCTCCGTACGGGCGGAGCGCTTCGGGGACGGCGACCGTGCCGCCCTCGTCCTGGAAATTCTCCATGATCGCCAGCAGGGCGCGGGCAGTCGCCCCCGTGCCGTTGAGGGTGTGGACAAATTCGAGCCGGTCTTCCCGGCGGACCCGGACATTCAGCCGCCGTGCCTGGTAGTCCGTGGTGTTCGAGCAGGAGGTGATCTCCCGGTAGCGTTCCTGGGCGGGGAACCACGCCTCGATGTCGTACTTCTTGGCGGCAGGCGCGCCGAGGTCACCCACGGCGATGTTCATCACCCGGTAGGGCAGCCCGAGGGCCTGCACGATCTCCTCCTCGAGCGCCAGCAGCCGCTCGTGGAATTCGGCGGACTGTTCCGGCAGGCAGTAGACGTACATCTCGACCTTGTCGAACTGGTGGACCCGGAACATCCCACGGGTGTCCTTGCCCGCCGCCCCGGCCTCGCGCCGGAAGTTCGTGGTGAACCCCACGTAGCGGGCGGGCAACTCGGCTTCCTCCAGTCGCTCGTCCATGTGGATGCCAGCGAGCGCAACCTCGGAGGTGCCGGTCAGGTAGAGGTCGTCCTTCTCCAGGTGGTAAAGGTTCGACTCCTCCGTGGGCAGGAACCCGGTGCCGTACATCGCCCGCTCCCCCACCAGCACGGGCGGCAGGACCGGCAGGAAGCCCTCGCGTCCCAGCCGGTCGAGGACGAACCGGTACAGCGCCATCTCTGTCAGGGCGACGTCGCCGATCCGGTACGCGAACCTGGATCCTGACAGCCGGGCGCCCCTGGGCATGTCGATCCACCCTCGCGGGGAACCCAGGTCAACAGCGTCACGCACAGCGAAGCTGAACGAGGGTGGCTCACCCCAGGTGCGCAGTACCTGGGAGTCGTCCTCGGACATGCCTTCGGCCGCGGCCGGGTCAGGGAGGTTGGGAATGCGGGCAAGCAGGTCCTGGCGCTCGCGGTCCGCGTCCGCCTGCTCGGCCTGGGCCTTGGCCAGTTCGCCAGCGAGCCGCCGCAGTTCGGCAAGCTGTTCCGGTCCGGGCGGGCCACCCCTGGACGACTTCCTCTGCTGGGCCCGCAGCGATTCCGCCCGCTCGGTCAGTTCCCGCCACCTGGCGTCGGCGGCGAGCAAAGCGTCGAAGTCCGCGGCAGCACCACGGCGGGCGAGCGCGGTTCGGTAGCGGTCGGGCTCCTGGCGGGCGGCCCTCAGATCGATCACCCCGGTAAGTCTAGCGGCGGGGCGCAGGGCCGATCGTGCCAACGACGGGTGCACTAAGCCTGGCGCTGCGTGACGACCTCCCCGCAACGCACCGCACGCCTGCTCGCCCTGCCGGGCAGGCCCGACTGGGTCGCGAGCACCGAGCCGGCCAGGATCAGCGCGAACGCGGCCAGGATCGTGACGGTCAGCGGCTCACCGAGCACAGCCACCCCCAGCGCCACGGCCACCGCCGGGTTGATGTAGTGGCGGTTCAGGCCGGAGCGCGCAGGCATCTCTCCACGGAGGGCATTGCCCCCATCACCCCGGGCGCCGCAACTACCCCAGGCAGACTCCGAGCGGCCCGACGTGGACGCAGGCCGGGCTGGAACTCACCGACGGTGACGGTGACAGAATCGGCGGGGCCGAGGAGGACACGGAAACAACCGGGCTGGGCGCCTGATCGGGCGACGGGGTTGGCCGGGGCGTCGGCGACGGCGTGCCATGGCCCCGGGTCGCGGACGGCACAGGCTGCGGTCTCCCGCCCGGCGGGCTGGGTGGCGGCGGCCCGCCCGCCCGCTGAACCGGCACCTGGCCAGGGCCGACCGGCCCGGCAAGAGCGTGCGACCCCCTCACCGGTGGTGGCAGCTGATTCGGCGTCATCATTCTTATGGACACCGCAACGAAGAGCACATAGCAGACCATCGCCGCAGCCACCCCGGCTGCCAGCAGAACCGACCCGAAGGGGTGGGTGCGCATGGCTGCGCCGACGTTGCGTACCGTGCCACGGACCGCGTCCCCGGCGACCGCAACGGCCAGCCAGGCCGCGGGCAGCCGGGGCCCGTAGCCCATGCGGCCGGATTGCCTGGCCCGGCGCACCCCATGCCGCCGCTGCTCAGGCGTCAGCCCCGGGCGCAGGTAAAGAACAGTGCGCCTGCCCCGCGCCTCTGCCTGAGCGTGCAAGCCTTCCGGCAAGTTTGCATAGCGAATTGTGATCATTGCTCGCCCTATGCGGGCACCCCCCCTCACGGAGCAGCCGCGTTGACCTGCGAACAAGCGGTGACGAGATTATCACGGTCAATGACCGGCAACGAGCAGAACATGAATTCTCTGTCACCACACCATCGCCGCCCGTCACGCTGGTGAATCAATCCCATGGGCCTGGCCTGTCAGGCGCGGCTCCGCGAAACCCTGAGCACGGCTACGCTCGGGAAGCTGATGCACCGAGGCGGGAGGGGGATGGCGCTGACCGGCACAGACGCCCACCAAACGGCGCGAAACCCGCAGGAAGCGCCCGGCGCGGCAGGGCCCGGCGCGGCAGGGCCGGGAGCAACGGCTGCCACACCATCGCCGCTGCCCCGGGCCTGGGCCGTGCCCGCGGCAGCCCTCGGCGGGCTTGCGCTCGCGGGCGCGTTCCCGCCCATAGGTGTGTGGCCCCTGGCCCCGCTCGGCCCCACGCTGCTGGTGGTCGCACTGTGGCGGCGCAACCTGCGCAGCAGCTTCGCGCTTGGGCTGGTTTTTGGGCTGGCGCTGTTCGTCCCGCTGCTGTCGTGGCTGGTCAACGTCGCCTGGTACGTGTGGCTGGCGCTGGCGGTCGCGGAGGCGGTGGTCTTCGGCCTGCTCTGCATCGGGCAGCAACTGCTGCTTCGCCTGCCCGCCTGGCCTATCGCGGTAGCGGGCTGGTGGGTGATGGCCGAGGCGCTGCGCGCTCGCTGGCCGTACGCGTTCCCGTGGGGCAGGCTGGCCATGAGCCAGGCCGGGGCACCCACCGCCGCGTGGGCCGCGCTCGGGGGGGCGCCGCTGCTGAGCTTCCTGCTTGCCCTCGCCGGTGCCACCCTGGCCTGGCTGCTGCTCAGCGCCCGGCGCCGCCCTGTCCTGCCAGTGCTCACGTTCGCCGCCGCAACCGGCCTGCTGGCGGGCGGCGCTCTGCTCCCCGCCGGTCCCCGGCCAGCGGGCGTGCCAACGGCGGTGATCGCAGCCGTTCAGGGCAATGTCCCACACGCGCGCAGCCTGCCGGACCTGTTGCGGGCGACCACAGTGACCACCAATCACGCGAACGCCACCGAGCAACTGGCGCGAAACGTGAACGCCGGCACCCGGCCCGCCCCTGACCTGGTGATCTGGCCGGAGAACTCAACCGACATCGATCCCCGGCTGTACCCGCCGGTGTACGCGGCGATCTCAGCCGCGGTTGACGCGATCAACCGGCCGGTGCTGGTCGGGGAAGTCCTCCAGGACCCGCAGCGCAACGCCGGACAGCTCTGGACGCCGGGCCACGGCCCCGGCCTCACCTACATCAAGCGGCAGCTTGTGCCGTTCGGCGAGTACATCCCGTTCCGCGGCCTGCTGGCACACATCACCTCGCTGGTGGCCCTCCAGCCGCACGACTTCACGCCCGGTCACCGCGCGGTGGTCTTCGGTGTCGGCAGGATCCGGCTCGGCGACGTCATCTGCTACGAGGTTGGTTTTGACGGCCTGGTCTCGTCCGATGTCAGGGCGGGTGCGAACCTGCTGGCCGTGCAGAGCAATGACGCGACGTTCGAAGTGGACGGGCAGCGCGGCGAAAGCCTCCAGCAACTCGCCATGGCCCGGCTCCGGGCGGTCGAAACCGACCGGGCGGTCGTGTACGTCTCCACCACCGGCGTGAGCGCGATCATCGCTCCCGACGGGAGCATCCTGGCGGACAGCGGGACGTGGCAGCGGGCCGTGCTGGAAGCGCGGGTCCCGCTGATAAGCACCCTCACCCTGGCGGACAGGGTTGGCGCCTGGCCGCAGACGGTGATCATCGCTCTGACGCTGGTTGCGATGGCCTGGGCGGCCGGCCGCGCCCTGTCCCAGTGGCAGCCCGCTTCCCGCCGCCGCTGACAGCCCGCACGCCGGGAGGCCGGTCCGGCAGCACGACGCCTCTGGCTCACAAGCGCACAATGGGGGCATGTCGGTGTGGCGTGGCTTGGGCAAACCCGTCCGGTATGCGGCACTGGCATCGGGGGGGCTGCCCGTGCTGGCCTTCCCCGCCCCCAACCTGGAGGTTCTGGCCTGGATAGGGCTCGTGCCCGGGCTGCTCATCATCCGTGCCTCCCCGTCCGCCCGGGAGGCAGCGGTCCGGGGCTGGTGGTTCGGAACCGGGTTCATGCTGGCCGCGCATTACTGGCTCATCCCCAACATCGGCCCCGCTCTGTTGCTGGTCGCCGTCCTGCTTGGCGCGCTCTGGACAGGCGTGGGCGTCAGCAGCTGGGCCCTGCTGCGGCCGCCGGTCACGGCCCGCCGCGCCGTTGCCGCACTTGTGGTGGTGCCCAGCTACTGGCTGATCATCGAATGGGTCCGTTCCTGGCAGGCGCTCGGCGGGCCGTGGGCGCTGCTCGGCGCCAGCCAGTGGCAGCACCCCGTCGTGCTCGCGCTCGCGGCGGTCGGCGGGGTTTGGCTGGTCAGCTTCGCTCTCGTCGCCGCCAACACCGGCCTGGTCATCGTGCTGGCCGCGCGCCGCACCATGATCCGGCTGCTGGGCGGGGCCGCCATCTGCGCCGTGGTTGCTGGCGGTCCCGCGGCTTTCGCCCTGTCCCCGCCCCTTCACCCACAGGGCCACATAACGCTCGCGCTCGTCCAGCCCGGCATCGTCCCCAGCCCCCGGCTCCGGCTTGATGCCAGCGAGCGGATGACCGCCGGGCTGGGCCCCCGGCACCCCGGCCTGATCGTCTGGGGGGAAAGCAGCGTCGCTTACGATCTGCGGCGCAACCCTGCCCTGCTGGGACAGATCCAGGCGCTGTCGGCGGCTGTGGGGGCACAGATCCTGGTGGACCAGGACACCATCACGGCGGGGCGGAAATCCAAGGTCGCCGTGCTGGTCGGCCCCGGTGGGATCGCCGCCACCTACACCAAGGCGCGGCTGGTGCCGTTTGGGGAGTACATCCCGTTTCGCAGGCAACTCGGGTGGCTGACGACGATAAGCCGGGCCGCACCGGTCAACATGATCCCCGGCGATGGAGCGCACGTGCTGACGGTGACGGTTCCCGCCGGGCAGCGGTCCCTGGCAGGGCAACCGGGGCCCGCGCAGCCCAGCCAGCCACTTCAGCAACTTCGGCCCGGCCAGCCTCGCCCGCCCGGGTACTCACTGCGGATCGGTGTCCTTATTTGCTTCGAGGCAGCGTTTCCGGACATGTCGCGGGCAGATGCCCGTAACGGCGCGCGGCTGCTGGTGTACCAGACCTCGGACTCCACTTTCCAGCGGAGCTGGGCGCCCGCACAGCACGCCTCGCTGGCAGCGCTGCGAGCGGCCGAAACTGGCCGGCCAGCCGTCCAGGCGGCATTGACCGGGGTCACGGCCGCCTTCGACGCGCAGGGGCGCCTGCTCAGCTGGCTGCCAACATCCCGGCGGGGCGTGCCATTCGTGCGGCTCGGTTTGCCACCTGGCGGTAGCCTTACCCTGTTTGACCGCTTTGGGGATCTCGTCCCGTGGGTGGCAATCGGAATTTGTGTCCTCGCCGCCTGTCTCGCACTGAACCGTCCCGGTGGTCCGCAACGTCTGATTGGCATAATGGTGGAGGGCAACCGTCGGCCTGCCCCATCCGTCTCAGTATCGGAGGCGGTGAGCGGGAGTGTGCGTGCGCCAGACCCCAGGAATCGGGCGGCGGGGCGGCGTTACCCCAGCGGCAGGCCAGGAAGCAGCGGCCTGCACGACACGCTGCCGACACGGCATGGCCAACGGGCCTTTCCGAAAGCAGCAAGGAGGACCAGGGTGCGGGACAGTGACGTAACGCGGACGGGCCGGTGGCAGGAACGCACAGCCCGGGGAGGCCGGCTGGCCGTCACCGCGATCTGCGGCATTCTGGTTCTCTTCGCGACTGCCTGTCAAAGCTCAACGACCGCGCAGAGGGCCCCGCTGAAATCAGCCCCCACCGTGGCCAAACCCGCAGCGCAGATATCCATCACACCCGGCAACGGAACCAGGAACGCCAGGCCAGGCGGCGGCGTAACCGTGACGGTCAGTAAGGGCAAACTGAACAGCGTGCGGGTGACTTCTGGCCGGGCGACGGCCAGGGGCGGCTTCGGCTCCGGCAACACTGTGTGGCAGACCCGCTGGCCGCTGCACGTGGGCACGCGCTACACAGTCGTCGCCACGGCTGTCGGCACCGACGGGAAGACGGTTACCTCGCAGAGTTCGTTCCGCACGCTCACTCCGTCGGCGACGATCGGGGCCAGCACGCTCCTTGGGTACCAGATGACCTACGGGGTCGGCATGCCCATCACGATCACCTTCAGCCAGCCGGTCACCAGGAAGACCGCCGTGGAGAAGGCGATCGATATCAAGACCTCAAAGCCGGTGGTGGGTTCCTGGTACTGGGACGGCAGCCAAACTCTGGAATTCCGGCCAGTGAAGTACTGGCCGCAGCACACCGAGGTCAGTTTCGTCGCGCACTTCGACGGCCTGGAGGTGGCCCCCGGCGTGTACGGCACCGCGAACCTGAGCCAGTCCTTCAAGATCGGAAACTCGCTCATTGTGGTGGTCAGCACCCGGACCCACTACATGAAGGTCTACTACCGCAACAAGCGGATCGGGTACTGGCCGGTCAGCACCGGGCGTCCCGGCGACGACACCGCGAACGGAACGTACCTGACCCTTGAGAAGCACAACCCGACGAGGATGAAGGGGCACGGCTACAACGTGCTCGTCCCCCTTGCCGTGCGGTTCACCTGGAGCGGGAACTACATCCACTGGGCGGACTGGTCCGTGGCCGAGCAGGGCCACATCAATGTCAGCCATGGCTGCGTGAACATCTCCCCCGCGCACGCCGCGATCTACTACAAGCTGGCAAGGCAAGGCGACCCAGTCACGGTCGTCGGCAGCCCCGTCGCCGGGACGTGGGATGACGGCTGGACCGCGTGGTTCCTGACCTGGAGGCAGCTGCTGAAAGGCAGCGGGACGCACCGGGCCGTGGAAGCCGGCCCTTCCGGCAGCAAGCTGGTGAGCCCGTCGACTGTGAGCTCTCCGGTAGCGCATTCGGCCCTGCGCGGCCCAGCGCCGGACAACTCCCAGGCAAAGTAAGGCATCAGCCTCGGTCCGATCGCACAAGCGGCGCGATGGCAAGGCGCCCTATTTCCGTGATGACCTGGTCCAGTTCCTCTGCCGCCTGTATCAGCACGACCCGTTCTTCTGGCTGGTCGAGATTCTGGCAGAGGCTCACCAGGCGCAGCCCGGTCACGGCCAGGCGCCGCGACAGCTTGCTCAGCGCCTCCGCCGGCCCCAGGTCACCCGGAGCCAGGTCACCCGGAGCCGGGTCACCGGGAGCCGGGTCACCCGGAGCCGGGTCACCCGGAGCCGGGCCGGTCGCGCCTGGACCGGCCGTATCTGCGCCAGGCCCGAGACTGCTGGGCGGCTTTGCACACGCCACCTGACCCCCCTGATACTGTCGCTAAGAGGTACCCGGCTGCCGGATAGCCTCCGGCGGCCTGCGCGCCTTCTCCTCCAGCCACCGGAAATACCTCCCGCTCTTCATCCAGGAATATGGCCGCAGACTGTCGATTCCCCCCAAAATCCGCAGCCAAGGATGTTACAGCGAACTCCGCAGTATTGCTCTCGTACGGCACCAGGCCGCGAGAGCTGGCCAGAGCCACACCTTCGGCTGGTGGCCTGACCGTTTGCATTCGTTCACACTTCCAGGGGCGGACTACCGGGCGCAAGCAGAGCGGCCTAAATAGTCCGAGGTTCACCAACAGAGCTTCTTGTTACACTCATATGCCGGCAATAGGCGCATACTCTATAATCACCTCGAAAGCGCATGGAAACAGGACGCTCTGTTTACCCATGACGATTGGCGCCCGGAATAACGTGTAAAACCAACACCGGCCACAACGGGTCAGGCAAACAGTGAGCGGCCCTACGGCACGGGGATGGTCATCGGCCACGGGGTACCGGCCGGCGTTCCGCCAGTCTCGTGGCCAGGTTCTGCGTGGCCCTGGCGGCCCAGGCTGACGGGCGGGAACTTGCGCCATCCACCAGGCCGTTCCAGTAAATCGACCAGGTTCCGGCCACCAGCCGGCGGACTGGCGGCGCCGTGAGCAGGCGCATGCTCATGGATGCGGTTCTCGGGCGGCGCAGCAGTGCCCGCTGCAGCGCTGCGGCGCCGGGAAAGAAGGGGCCGAACGTGCCGGTGAGCGCTTCGGTGTAGGCACGGCCCGCACCGGCGGGCCCGGCGAGAACCGCCTCTGCCGCCAGCCGTGCGCTGACCATGGCAGGCCCGATGCCTTCTCCCTGCAAGGGATTGATGAGGCCCGCGGCGTCGCCGACCAGGAGCACGTTGCTCTTCGCCGGGGGTGTGCCAGTGCCACCCATGCGCAGCCACCCCCCCATGACGGGGCCATGGCGCACGTCCCCCGCCAGGTCACCGCGATCTCGCAGCGTGTCGCCAAACCTGGCCAGGTCACCAGCCAATGGCGCATGCCCGCGGCTGGCACCAAGCCCCACGCCGATGCCCACGTTTGCCCTGCCGTCCGCGCCGGGAAAGAGCCAGCCATACCCGGGGTAGATCCGCCCCGGTGTGGAGTCCAGCAGGACGAGCAGGGGAAGCGGCACCTCGGCCGGCACGTAGCCGCGGATCGCGAAACCCCACAGAGCCTGGTCCGAGTCGAGCATCCCGGAAAGGCGGGCCACCGGGCTCAGCGCACCATCGGCGCCGATGATCACGTCGCCCGCCAGCCGCCCCGCATCGCTGGAGATGACCGCTCGCACTTTCCCGCCGGGCTCCTGGTCGACCGCGGTGACCCGGGCCCGGATGGGGTCGGCTCCAGCAGCCACGGCGGCTTCCCGTAGTGCGTGGTCGAAGTCGAGGCGCGGCACCACGATGCCGTAACCGGGATAGGTACTGCCGGGGTAGGCAGGCAGCCTGCACCTGCGGCCAGAAGGGCCCACGGCGAGCAGGTCGGCACCCACCCCGGCCTCGGGAACTTTCACGCCAAGATCGGCGAGCACCTGAACGCCGCGCGGCCCAACGAGATCGCCGCACGCCTTGTCGCGGGGAAAGGTGGCCTTGTCGATGAGCGCGACCCGGACGCCGGCCCGGGCGAGGACAAGGGCAGCGATGCTCCCGGCCGGGCCGGCACCCACCACCACCGCGTCGAAACGCAGACTGGTCACCGCGCCAGCACCATGGCCAGCGCGACCGCGCCGGTCGCGCACACGAAGAACCGCAGCGCCCGCTCCAGGGGGGCGAGCAGGTCCGCGCGGCCAAGCTGGCGTTCCGTGCCGTCACTGAAGGTGACCTGTGCCGTGAGCCCCGTCACCCGCCGCCGCAGTGTGCGGGCGGGCGTGCTGAGCGCCCGCTGGCCCAGCGAAAGGAAGAAGGCGGCCACGGCCGCCGCGACGGCCGCCAGTGAGAGGCTCCAGTGCTGGGCGTAGGCACCGACCAGGACCGGGAACGCCCCCCAGGACGCCGCGAACCATATGTCGCTGTGCAGGATCCCGCCGAAGAACTCCAGGTTGTACGCGGAAACCAGCAGACCGCCGGTCACCACGAACGGCAGCAGCTTCCAGCCTCCGTCGAGCAGGCCCATGACCATCGCCCCCGCGATCGTCACGGCCGCGACGGTGACGAGCACGGCGCTGTCTATACCGGTGCGCAACGGCCGGCCGTGCAGTTCATCCAGCGCATGCGCGCCGATCCCGACGGCCAGAAAGAACGCCAGCAGCGTTCCGGCGAGCTGCCCCACTGCCAGCGGCGGCATGACCGCGGCGCCGATCACCACGTACGACAGGTGCCAGAGGGTGTAAGGCGGGTGCAGCAAGGTGATCCAGTCACCGAGCCCTCCACGTCCACGGCCCACCGCGTAGAACGCTGGCCTGTCCGTGGAAGTGCTCACGAGCCGCTCCCCGGCACCGCCTGACCCGCAGTGCCTGTCGCCGGGCTCTTGCGCCCCCACATGACCAGGCCGCCGCCGAGACTCATCAGATCAAACCCTATGGCGGACAGACCCGCCGCCTGCCATGCGGTGACGTGGGAGCTGAGGGGATACCGGCGATAGTGCTCCGAGATGCTTGGCCCCAGGAAACGGCCCACCTGGTACCAGGCAGGTCCGCCTGCGATTCCGCCGAGGACGGGCAGCAGCAGGCGGGTGTATCCCCACCATGCGGCACGCCAGGCCGGCTGTGGCGGAACAGCGAACTCCAGGCTGGCAAGCGTCCCGCCAGGGCGCAGGCAGCGCACCATCTCGGCGATGGTCGCGGCCGGATCATCGACGTAACGCAGCAAGTACGAGAACGTCACCGCGTCAAAGGTCGCATCAGGGAACGGCAACTGGTCAGCACGGCCCGCGGCCAGCCGGACGCGGCCGCGCACGCTGCGCCGCCGGACGTTGGGCAGCCCGGCTCGCAGCATGGGCTCGTTGAGGTCGACGCCGACGACGTCCGCTCCGGTCCGGGCGGCGACGGCGAGCGCGACCCCCGCTGGGCCGGTGGCAACATCGAGCACCAGGCCCGGGGCGCCCGCAGTTGCGTGATTGGCCACAGCCCGGCGCCAGCGCCGGTCCTGGCCGAACGAGAGAAGATATGCCAGCCGGTCGTACCTGGCAGGAAGCCCGTCAAAGACGGCACGGGCAACCGGCTCGCCGCGCAGCGGCCCAGCTGTCACCGGATTGGGAGCCACCCATGCAGGTTCGCATGCATGCTCCACTGCAGGCAAGGCGTAGCCACGCCGGCCGCTCACTCGTCGCGTCTCTCAAAACGGCTGACAGCGATGAGCCCTAAGAAAGAAGCCGATGATCCCCGACACAATCAGGGTGGCGGCGAGGCCGATGAGGAGGATCGCGACAACGACAGCGACGTAGTCCTGCGCGTGCTCGAGCACCCAGATGATGCCCGGCAGCCCGTGCCGGGGCTGTCGGCTCACATCCTTGTCACTCGCGTCCGCCATCAGGCACCCTTCCCGCCGGCCATGGCCGGAGCGCTGTGGGCTGGGCCATTGCGCGCCCGCCGCCCGCCGGAGCGACCTGCACCAGGCCGGCCCGACACGCACCAGGCGGCGCGCTGCGGCGGTTGGTGGTCGTCTCCGTTTGGCGATGTTTTGGTTATTAGACCAGATGCGGACGGGTGTAGCCGTTGTTGACGGGACGCTGAGCCGGTCCCGCGCCCGGCCGGAAATCCCCGTGGGGGCTGGCGCTCGTGGCTGGCTTAGGGGTCAGCCCACGCGCCTTCGGGGCACTCCGGCGGCGTCGGTGTCAAGCAGGCGGTAGCGCACCGCCAGGGAGGCGGCCTCCAGCCGAGAGTGCACTCCAAGCTTGGTGAGCAGCGACTGAACGTGCGTGCGCACGGTGGCACGGGACACGCCCAGCTTGCGTGCCATCGCTGCTGTGTCCAGCCCGCCTATCAGCAGCGCCAGGCATTCCCGCTCACGGCCGGTCAAGTACGACGCGAGCCGGCGCGCGTCCTGCTGGTGCGGCGACGGGCGGGGGCCGCTGACCTTGGGCACGTCGACCACGACCTCGCCGCGCAGCGCGCGGCGGATAGCGGCAGTGAGCGCGGTCACGCCGCGGGTCTTGTGCAGATAGCCAGACGCGCCGGCCCGCAGGGCCGCCAGCACGGCCTCGGTGTCGGGGTCGGCACTGAGCACCAGCACCTTGGTCTGTGGGCTTGAGGCGATCATCGTCTCGATGGCACTGATGCCGTCTTCGCCGGCGAAATGCCGGTCGAGTACGCACAAATCCGGTTGCAGCCGCGCCACGGCGCGCACGGTATCCGGCAGGGTGCGGGCCATGGTGACCGTGAAATCCTGCTGCGCCAGGACTGCCGCCAGCGCGTCAAGGAACACGACGTGATCGTCCCCGACCACCAGGCTGGCCACCCCTGTCACCCGCCCACGCGCGCGCCGCCCTTGTTGGTGGCGGACGCCTCGGTGGGCACGATCACTCGCACCCTGGCTCCGCCCCCGGGTGGCGAATCTACCTCCAGCGACCCGCCGCAGGCCTCGAGCAACGCCGTGATGACTTCAAGCCCGAGCGAGCCCGTGCCTGGCGGGCCCGCTCCGAACCCCGGCCCGTCATCGGCCACATCAATGATCGTCTTGGTGTCCTGCTGGATCTCCAGGGTGACGTTGCCAGCCGGCCCAGCTGCCCGGGCGGCGTTGTCGACCAGGTTGGAAAGCACCCGCCACAGCAATACCGGGTTCACCGTGGCCGTCAGTTCGGGCCCGGGCAGCAGCGCCACATGAGCCCCGTGTGCCAGGACCGCCAGCCGGGCCAACTGGGCGGCCATCGGCCGCAGTTCGACCAGCTCGGCTCGGCCGGCGAGGGCTCCTTCGCCCAGCCCGTCACTGATGATGTCGAGCAGGCGGGACACCTCCAGCGACAGCAGTTCCAGCCGGGAACTCGACTCCCCTGGCACCGTGACGTCCCCACGAACCGCCTCTACCAGGAAGGAAAGCGCAGTCATCTCGTGCCCGAGATCATGAAGCAGGCCACGGATTGCCGCCTTGTCGTGGTCATCGAAACGCCGGCGTCCCCTCCCCCGGCGCCGTTCCAGCGGCGACCCCATCACGCCCCCCCGTTCCTGCGCTGTTGCCCGTCCCCCTGGGCAACAGCACGCACATCTGGGCCACAGGCCCCATCGTGCTCTCTACACAGAGTAATGCATTGATCACACTCTAGTAACTCCGGGCACCAGCATAAGGGACTCGGCCCGCACCAGCCGCAACCCAAGATCCCCGCAGCACCCCACGCCAACGCAACCCGGGCACTAACTCCGCCAGCGCACCCGACGTGCCACTGCCCCGCTCGGGGGCCCCGCTGGTGGCCGGCATGATGTGTCCTCCTCCGCGGAAAGTCTCTAGCGGGCTCCAGACCCCGGGCGGGTGGCTGAGCCTATAAACGCTAGTTTAACAGTATATAACGCCTGTATGACTAGGCGTGCGATGTGGGAAGTGACCTTTCTGACCCTGATGGCGCTGGACGCCGTCTGTGGGATGGCTGGTTAGCAACTGCTAGTTCAACGGTATATATTGTCTGCATGAGCATACGTGCGATGCAGGAAGCAACCTTCCTGATACTGACCGCGCTGGCTGACGGCAGCCAGCACGGCTACGGGATCATCACCGAGGTCCGGGAGATCTCCGGCGGCCGGGTCCGGCTGCGCGCCGGAACCTTGTACACGGCCCTGGACCGCCTCCGCACGGACGAGTTGATCGGGGTGGACCGGGAGGAGATCGTGGAGGGACGGCTGCGCCGTTACTACCGGCTCACGCCCGCGGGCACCAAGCGGCTGGCCGCCGAGGCGGCCCGGCTGCACGCCAACGCCACTGCCGCGCTGGTGCGGCTGAATCTGGCCGGAGGTATGGCGACATGACTGAGCAGGCAGGCCTGGAGCGAGGGTACCGGCGATTGCTGGCGTGCTACCCAAAGGCGTACCGGCGCGACAACGGGGACGAGATCCTCGGGGTGCTGATGGCAACGGCAAGGGAGGGCCAGCGGCGGGTTGGGCTGGCGGAGTCCGCGGACCTGGTCAGGGGCGCGCTGCGGATGCGCCTGCGCCCCCCGTCACCGCCGCCGCGATCGGTGTTCACCGCTGTCCGGCTCATGTGCGCCGGCGCGGCCGTTGAGCTGGCCGCCTGGATCACCATTGTGGTGACCGCAGGCAGCGTCAAGTCAGCCATGGCCCCTAGGGGCCCGGCGCAGTGGCACGCTGTGCTCGTCCATCTCGTCGCCGTTGAAGTGTTCGGGCCGATTGCCATAGTCGTGTGGCTGTGGATGGCCTGGGCGAACGGCCGGGGACATGAATGGGCCAGACTCCTGTTCATGTCGTTCTTCGCCTCACCACTGCGGGCCTGCTCGGCTGGCTGGGCCAGGGCGCCGCCGTGTACGCCCCAGCCGACCTGATCGCCGTTGCCGTCCTCTGGCTCGTCCAGCTTGCGGTGATGGTGCTCATCTTCAGCAAGAAGTCCGCCCCGCACTACGGGCACGAACTCGCCCAGAAGTAGTTCGCGACCGGGTGAGACGACACGCTGGATACCCCAGGTTCATCGACTGGCTGCCCGACGGCAGACTGCTCGTGACCGGAGACAAAGCGCGTACCGAAGTCCCGGAATGTGGCCGCGAGCTCATCCAGGCTGGCCACGCGCCACCACGGGTTAGGCACGTAGTCGATTGTGTACCCCGCGTGGTTCCCGTGGCACCGGAATCGGGACGTGGGTGTGGTTAAGAGTCCTGGTCAGTACGCGGTCAGCGATATGTTCCGCGGTTCTTTCGCGAAGCTACCAGCGGTTCGCAGTTGGCGTCCGCCACCTTTGGGAGCGCCCGGCAGCGAGGGCAGCGCTGCCAGAACCGGATAACCCCGGGATTCCACGCGGCGGAGGTTGGCCTCGCGGGCAATCCTGACTGCCTCCAGGCGGCTGTGCACCTTGAGCTTGGCGAAAAGGTTCCGGGTGTGAGTGCGCACCGTGTCACGCGAGATGCCCAAATCATCCGCTATCCGCTGGTTGCTCATGCCCTCCACCATGCCGAGCAGCACGTCACGTTCCCGCCGGCTGAGGAGTTGCTGCCAGGCATCCTGCTGCTTGGTCCGGCTGACGTCGGTGCGCAGTTCTCGCAGCACCATCCCGAGCAAGCGCGGCGGGAACCAGGATTCACCCTTGACCACCCCGCGGAGGATGGCCTCCAGTTCAGCGGCACCTTGATCCTTGGAAACCCAGGCGGCCACCCCGGCCCGGGCGGCATCAACGGCGTGCCGGACATCGGGATCAGCGCTCAGCACCACCACTTTGGCCTCAGGCCTGGCGGCAATCACCCGGCGCAGCATCTCTCCGGCACCGTCTCCCAGCGACTCCACCTCGATCGTGATGACATCCGGCCGCAGCCCCCGGACAATGTCGATCAGGTTGGGGTCGGCCGTCGTGCAGCGGCCAGCCACCCAGAGATCCCCGGCGGAGGACAGCCGGGACGTCAAAGCCTCGGTGACCATCAAGTGGTCATCGATGAGCAGGAGGCGAAGTGGACTCACATAACCAAGATGCCCGATTCGGTTGGTGATGTCCTCATTCAGATGTATGAGGACCTCTCCCCAAAATGCTGGGCCTGTTGCCCCGTCATCGAATGAGCGGACCTGATTCGAGTACACCCCGGACGATGAGCCGGTCAGGCGTGGACCAGTACACGGCCGGATGGCACGTTATGAGAGTAATGACGCGCTTACCCGGGACGGAATCCAGCACGCCCACGTCGTGCTCGCCCACCACGCGTTGCCAGGTGACCCGGTAGGTGTACGAGCCGCACCGGTCGGTCACGGTCACCGTGTCACCGCGGCGCAGGCTGGACAGGTGCAGAAACGGGTTGCCAGCGCTCACCACGTGCGCAGCCAGCGAGAGATTCCCGTTTCCAGGCATACCTGTGCCCGCGACGTGCCCGACAGCACCCGTATTCAGCTGGGCTTCGCCCGTGCCTTGTATTACCGGCAGGCGCCAGTTCTGGCCAAGACGGGGGATACGTATGAATGCGAAGGGCTTGCCAGCCTCAGGCTCACGCAAGGAGCACGCCGCCAGGCCGGCGGACAGCGGAGGATGGCCAAGTTCGCGCTGCAACTCCTGGGTGAATGCCTGGCGATCGTGGCGCGCGGTAGCACCGCTGTGCCAGTAACCGAACGCGATCAGCCCGAGGACCATAATCCCGGCGAGTACCAATATGAAACCAGCCCCGCGAGCAGCGCGGATCATGGCTTTCCTCCTAAAAGGAGGGATGCTGCCACCCCGTGGCAGCATCCCCCGGATATGTTTAGCGTCGGCGCAGACTCGGCATCAGGCGCAGACTCGGCATCAGGCGCAGCACCGTGAAGCCTGCCGCGATCATCGTGAACGCGGCGAGCCCGAACCACAGCGGCACGAAACCCGTTGTCGGCAGCAGTGAAGTGCCAACCCCAGCTCCTGTGATGGCTTTCCCATACATTTGCATTTCCTCCCTTCACCACTCCCTGCGCGTCCGGAACACAGCCCCTGCAAGTGCCCGGACGTGTACGGCTTGCAGAAACATGTCGTACGCCCATTCGAAAAGAACCGTGGCGGACAACAGCGCGACCCTCCAACCGCGTTCTCTCACGGTAATCGCACGTTCCAGTGCGTAGAGGACCGTGATCCCCAGCCACAAGGGCTGGAATCTAACCCCAATCAACGGGGAAATCATCATTGACAAGACGTATATGACGGTGGCCATGATCCCGAGCAGAGAGACGAACTGCCGCGCCCACCCGCCAATGGTGGCCCTGGAAAGACCGAATCTCACCAGGTCCTCGATCGCCCCGCGCTTCCAGCGGAGCCGCTGGCGCCCAAGCTCCCGCCAGCTGAGCATGACCTCGGTCGTCATGACCGCGTCCCCGGGGGCCAGGACCTTGTACCCAAGTGATTTCAGGGCAAGGGTCATGAAATTGTCCTCGGTCAGCGTGGCGTATGAGTAGACGTAACCTCCCGCCGGGCTCGGCAGCCGGCCGTCTTTGTACCCAGCAGCCACATCTTTGAGCGCCCCAGCCGAAAAGACGGTGCCTACCCCGGTGACGCATAGCACCTTGCCGCGCTTGCGGCCAACGTCGCGGGCGTAGCGGACGTATTCGTTCCGCTGCAGCGCCCCGCAGAAGCCGCCTCCTGTCCGTCCCCGGAAATTCCCGCCGACCGCGGCGTAGCCGTCACGGACCTTGGTCGATGTCACCTCCAGGAAGGACGGGTCCAGGAAAGTGTCAGCATCTTGCACCAAGATCATTTCATCGTCGGTCATGGCTGGGAGGATCTGCTCAAGCAGCTGGTTCAGGGCACCCGCCTTCTTGTGCTGGTTTCCGCTGGTGGCAAAAACCTGTACGCCATCCTCCCGCGCAGCTATCTCTGCCGTGCGATCGGAGCAGTTGTCAGCAATGACATACATCGCAGCGGGCGGGAATGTCTGCCACCGCAGGCTGGCCAGCACGAGAGCAATGGAATCCTCCTCGTTATGCGCTGGCACCACCACCGAAATCTTTGGCAAGTCGCGCGGTAGCCGTACCACGGGGCGCGATACACGGCGCGCCACAGCCGCAACGCGCTGCAGCCGTTCCCGGCTGTAGATCGCGAATGCAAGCTGAGTGTCAGCCACGGATTAACTCCCTCTTGACCCGGGTGGCGGCAAATCAGTCGCCCTGCTCCTGTTTGGGCGCAAGCCCGAATCTGCCAGGAGGATCCCCTCGGGGCGTCCGTCAAGAGGGGTAAGTTGCCTACGCAGAGTGATGGAGAGTGAGTTTTTGGGCACGCTGAGTAGGCCCAGTGATAATGATGGGCCTGCTCTGGCCCCGCAGGCAGCCCGGCAGGCCGGTCCGCTGGCGCTAAGCGCTTTGCGGCGTGCGGGAGTCGCTTCTTCGCGCCAGTCGCCTAGCGAGCCACTCCGGGGCCTGTCTCAAAGTGAGGTCAGGAGCCAGTCGTTGATGACGGCGATGTGGAGGATGGCTTCGTATCGGACGGCGAGTTTGTCGTATCTGGTGGCGACGGCGCGGTGGCGTTTGAGTCGGTTGATTCCGCATTCGACGGCGTGCCGGGCTCGGTAGTCGTCCGGGCTGAACCTGGGAGGGCGGTCGCCTCGGCGGCCGCGGTTCTTGCGGTGTTGTTGTTGGTCTGCTGGTTCGGGAATGGTGCAGGCGATGCCGCGTCGGCGCAGGTAGGCGCGGTTTGCGCGGGAGCAGTAGGCCTTGTCGGCCCGGACCTTCGGGCCGTGTGCGGGGACGGCCTGCGCCGATGCGCGGGACCTTGATGCCGTCCAGGACGGTCTGGAACTGGGGCGAGTCGCCGCGCTGCCCGGCGGTCACGACCAGGGACAGCACCTTCTGGCCCTGTTCACAAAACAGGTGGATCTTGGTGGTCAGCCCGCCGCGGGAGCGTCCCAGCGCGTGGTCGTCTGGTTCTGCCGAGAGGCCACCGGGCGGCTCTTGCTGCTGGCCGGGGTGTCGGCGGGCGCCGGCGGCGTGCTGGTGCGCCCGGGCGATCGTTGAGTCCACGCTGACGTCCCAGGTGATCAGTCCGGCCGCGTCCGCCCGGGTTTGCAGGGCGGTGACGATCTGCGCCCATGCCCCGGCGCGCTGCCACCGCCGGAACAGCGCATACACCGGCCCGCCAGGAGCCGTAGCAGTCTGGGACGTCCCGCCAGGGCGCACCGACCCGCACCCGCCATCTGATCCCGTCGATGAGCTGCCGTTTCGTCCACGCCGACGGCCGACCCGACCGCGTGGGCACAGGCAACAGCGGTTCCAGCCGCGCCCACTGCTCATCGGTCAGGTCAAGCCGCCTCGTCACCGCTAGGGTGGCCACGAGGTCTCCGGTGTTCAGGTTTTTCTTGGTCGATGAACCCTCTACCGGAGACCTCACTTACTTCACGATCACGACACGCCCGTCACACCGGACTTCGAGGCAGACCCTAGGTACCTGGTGTCGAGGCGTGACCGATGAGCATCATAGTGGGTTGAGGCGGGCCTTGAGCAGGCAGAACTCATTGCCTTCGGGGTCGGCCAGGACATGCCACTGCTCCTGCCCTGTCTGGCCGATGTCGGCCGGGCGCGCACCGAGCTTCAGAAGGCGTTCGAGCTCGGCGTCCTGATCGCGGTCGGTGGCGTTGACGTCGATGTGCAGCCGGGATTTCCCCTGCTCCGGCTCATCCCTGCG
>WNGR01000655.1_pt1 | contig 69005 bp, 60 predicted proteins | sample 5407581 | NCBI WGS metagenome assembly WNGR01 (sample SAMN13153383, study PRJNA577476) | soil metagenome | isolation source: 80 cm soil or saprolite under Garry oak tree replicate 2 | place: USA:California | collected 2016-06-15
ACTGGGCATGCGCGGTGCGGAGATCGGCCCGGACGTGACCGGCACCCCGCTGGACGGCCCGGGCCCGCGCGCGGTGCTGGCCGCCGCCGCGGACCTCGGCGTGCCGCTGATCCTGCACCCGTACTACGTCGGGGCCCGCCCCGGGCTGGCGGACTTCTACCTGACCAACCTGATCGGCAACCCGCTGGCCACCACGGTCTGCGCGGCCCGGCTGATCTTCAGCGGGGCGCTCGACGAACTCGGCGCGCTGCGGCTCGTGCTCACCCACGGCGGCGGTTACCTGCCCTACCAGATCGGCAGGCTGGACCACGGGCGCCGGGTCCGGCCCGAGGCCGGGGGCTGCGCGCACCCGCCGTCGGCGTACCTGTCCCGGTTCTGGTTCGACACGGTGACGCACGCGCCGGGCCCGCTGCGCTTCCTGGCCGATTCGGCCGGCGCGGACCACGTCGTGTACGGCACCGACTTCCCGTTCGACATGGCCGCCGGCCCGCTGGCCGACCAGCTTGCCGGCACCGGCCTGTCCGAGGCCGACGCCGAGCGGATCGCCGGCCGCAATGCGAATGCCCTCTTCGGCCTGGCCCTTCCCGAATCGTGATCATGACTTTGGTGGGGCTATTACGCCACCAAAGTCATGATCACGAACGCGAGCGAGGTAACCGGCCGCCGCCTGCCCGCCCGGAGAGCCGCTACAAACGTTTGTGGCTGTCGCCGGTGCGGCCATAAGGGCGCTGCTAGGGTCCGGCCATGGTGATCGAATGGGACGTTCCGATCACGATGGACGACGGGCTGGTGCTCCGCGCCGACGTGTTCCGCCCGGACGGCCCGGGGCAGCACCCGGTGCTCCTTACCTATGGCCCGTACGCCAAGGGCCTTGCGTTCCAGGACGGTTACGCCGACCAGTGGCGGCATATGGTCGCCGGGCACCCCGATGTCGCGCGCGGGTCCAGCAACCGGTACGCCAACTGGGAGACCGTGGACCCGGAGAAGTGGGTGCCCGACGGCTACGCCTGCGTGCGGGCCGACTCCCGGGGCGCGGGCCGCTCCCCCGGCTTCCTGGATCCGTTCTCCCCGCGCGAGGCCCGCGACCTATACGAGTGCGTCGAGTGGGCCGGCACCCAGCCGTGGAGCAGCGGCAAGGTCGGCATCAACGGCATCTCCTACTACGCGATGAACGCCTGGCACGTCGCCGGGCTGCGGCCGCCGCACCTGGCCGCGATCTGTGTCTGGGAGGGCGCGGCGGACTTCTACCGGGACGCCACGCACCACGGCGGCATCCTGTCCACGTTCTTCCGCCACTGGTACGACAAGCAGGTCACCGTGGTCCAGCACGGGGTCGGCGACAACGGCCCGCGCAGCGCGGTGACCGGCGAGCCGGTGGCCGGCCCGGAGACCCGCACCGAGGACGAACTCCGCTACGCGCGGGAGTACTTCGGCGAGCAGATCGCCGCGCACCCGCTCGACGGCGAGTTCTACCGCGACCGCTCGGCCCGCTGGGACCGGATCACGGTGCCGCTGCTGACCGCCGCCAACTGGGGCGGCCAGGGCCTGCACACCCGGGGCAACTTCGAGGGCTTCACCCGCGCGGCGTCGGCGCACAAGTGGCTGGAGGTGCACGGCCTGGAGCACTGGACGCATTTCTACACCGACTACGGCGTGGACCTGCAGAAACGGTTCTTCGCCTGCTTTCTGCACGGCGACGACGCGCGCTGGCGGGACCAGCCCGCTGTCCAGCTTCAGGTCCGCGCCCCCGGCGGATTCGTACCACGTGCCGAACGAGAGTGGCCGCTGGCCCGGACCCGCTGGACCAAGCTGTATCTGTGGCCGGACAAGAGCCGGCTGGACACGCGGCCGCCGGGTGCCGATGGCGCCGTGGAGTACTGGGCGGACTCCGGCGGGGTCACGTTCACCGCACCGCCGCTGCAGGCCGAGACCGAGATCACCGGGCCGGTCGCCGCGCGGCTGTTCGTGTCGTCCACCACGGCCGACGCTGACCTGTTCTGCGTGCTGCGGGTGCTGGCCCCGGACGGGTCCGACGTCACGTTCCCGGGCGCGATCGACCCGCACACCCCGGTCGCCCAGGGCTGGCTGCGGGTCTCCCGCCGGAAGCTGGACCCGGACCTGACCGCCGAGTACCGGCCCTATCACGCCCATGACGAGGTCCAGCCGCTGGTGCCGGGCGAGGTCTACCGGGCCGACGTGGAGATCTGGCCCACCAGCCTGGTCATCCCCGCCGGGTACCGGATCGCGCTCACCGTGCGGGGCAAGGACTGGGAGGTGCACTACCCGGACTCGCCCCGGCTGGGCTCGTTCAAGAACGAGATGACCGGCTGCGGGCCGTTCCTGCACGACGACCCCGATGACCGCCCGGCGGAGCTGACCGGCAGCTCGCAGACCCTGTGGTCCGGCCCCGGGCGTGAGTCGTTTCTGCTGCTGCCGGTCATCCCCGCCGCTTGATGAGCCCCTGACCGGCCACGGCCGGACGCCCGCGAGAAGTGAGGAGCTAGCGATGAAGGAAGCGTTCGGCGGCCTGAGCACGGACTGGAAGGAAGGCATCAACTGGCCCGCCGTGCGGCAGTGGCGCCTCACCCGCGCCAGGGAGGCGATGGCGCGGCACGGGCTCGGCGCGATGCTGCTGATGTACGACGAGAACATGCGGTACGTCTCCTCGACGTACACGCCGGGCTGGAACCGGCTCAAGCCCGGGCTGCGGTACGTGGTGCTGTGCGAGGGCCGCGAGCCGATCGTCTACGAGCAGGGCGACATCGGCATTCACCTGAAGGCGCACAATCCGTGGATCCCGCCGGGGAACGTGCGGCACTCCTACTCCTGGATCAAGGGCGCGGCCGGGCCCGCGTCGCAGAACCAGGTGCGGAAGTTCACCGAGGCCCTGGCCGGTGACCTGGAGGACGCCGGCGTGCGGGACCGGCCGCTCGGCGTGGACTTCATCGACCTGAACATGATCGCCGCATTCGGCCAGGCCGGGATCACCTGGGCCGACGGGATGACGCCGATGATGGAGGCGCGGGCGATCAAGAGCCCGGACGAGCAGAAGGCGCTGCGCATCGTCGGCGCGATCTGCGACACGCTGCACTACGAGTTCACCCAGTTCCTGCGGCCCGGGCTGACCGAGAACGAGGTGGCCGCGTTCGGGTTCGCGTACCTGTACAACATCCCCGGCATGGAGGACGTCGAGGACATCATCGTGTCGTCCGGGCCGAACGCCTGGCCCAACTGGCGCAACTTCTCCGACCGGATCATCCGCCCGGGCGAACTGGTGATCATCGACCTGGCCGCGCTGACCTGGAACGGGTTCAAGTCCTGCGTGTACCGGACCTATTGCGTCGGCGGGACGCCGACCGACGAGATGAAGCGGTACTACCAGACCGCGCACAAGTGGTTGTGGGATGCCATCGAGGTCGTCCGCCCCGGGGTGACCACCCGGGACATCGCCTTGAAGTGGCCGTCGGCGCGGGAGGCCTGGGGGTACGAGGAGGAGGACCAGGCCGCCGCGAACCTGTGGGGGCACGGGCTCGGGCTCGCCCAGTACGACCGGCCGGTGATCTCCCGGATCTGGTCGCTGGACTACCCGGAGGAGATCCGGCCGGGAATGGTGTTCGCCCTGGAGACGCAGCACGGGAAGGTGCACGAGTTCGGGGTCCGGCTCGAAGAGATGCTCCTGGTCACCGATTCCGGGCACGAACTGCTGTCCACGTACGCCTCGGACTCGATCATCGAGGTCGGATGAGGCTTGTTCCGCTCGCGGGGCCGGGTGCCCCGGCCATCGGCGGGGCTGGCGGGCCCGGTGCGGATGACGGGGTTCCCGGCATTGGAGACATCGGGTTCAAGGCGGCGCGGCTGGCGGCCGCGCTGCGGGCCGGGCTGCCGGTGCTGCCGGGGTGGGTCGTGCCGGTCGGTTTGGGGGAAAGCGCGATGGGGGCCGGGGTGGATGCCATTCGCGCGCATGGGGTGGGGGCGGGGCGGGTGGCGGTGCTCGGCCTGGCTCTTGATGCTGTCCTTGTTGCTGAGCTGACCGCGGCCGTGGATGACCTTAGTGGGCAGGTGATTGTGCGGTCGTCCAGTCCGTTGGAGGGGGACGGGCGGTGGGCGGGGGCGTTTTCCTCGGTGACGGGGGTTGGAAGGGAGGATGTGGCGGCGGCGGTAAGGAGTTGCTGGGCTTCGGCGTTCGCCGTGGATCCGTTGCGCAGGCTGGAGGGGTGCGGGCTGGGGCTGGAGGCGCTGGAACTGGCCGTGCTGGTGCAGCCGGAGATCGTGCCTGACGCGGGGGGCGTGGCACGGATTGACGGGGGCGCGGTGACGGTGGAAGGGGTGCCGGGGCATCCGGGGCCGCTGCTTTCCGGGTGGGCGGAGGGTGCGCGAGACGGCGAGTTGGCTGGGCTGATCGGGTCTCGCGTCGTGGCGGATGTGGCGCGGCTGGCTGGGCGGGTTTTCGCGGAGCTCGGGGACGACGTGATCGAGTGGGCGGCCTGCGATGGGCGGGTCTGGCTGCTTCAGTCGATGCGGAGGACGGCACCGGATTGCGGCGGCGAGCCGGGCCTGCCGATGCCGGCGGAGGGGCTGCGGGTGGCGGGCAGGCCAGGGGTGCCGGGGATGGCGGCCGGGCCGCTCGTGGCGGGCCGGCCGCACCAGACCGGGGCGAGCGACTGCCGTGGCGCCATCGTGCTGGTGGACCGGCCGGTGCCGGGGCTGGCGCCACTGCTGTTCGGCGCCCGGGGGCTCATCTCGCGGGCCGGGGCGGCCGGTTCGCACCTTGCCGAGGTGGCCCGCAGCCTGGGCGTTCCCATGGTGATCGGCTGCCGCCCGGAGGCGGTGACCGGGCTGGACCAGGCCGCCGGTGCATGGTTCGCCACGATCAACGGCGGAACCGGCGAGGTGGTACTGACCCAGAGCCGCATGTCTGTTTGCCAGCCACCCGCCTGACCCGCCAGCCACCTGACCGCCAGCCAGGTGACCAGCGGCGGGGACCGGCCACTGGCCGGTCCCCGCCACCTTCCGCTCTCTGTGTCTGCTAGTTCGGTGCGACGGCTGTGACGGTGAATGCCTGATTGCCCGCGCCGCCGCCAGTCCCGCTTACGGCGCCTTCGAGCTTGCTGGGTGCCTGCATCAGGTCACCATTGGAAAGGTCAACCTCGCTGATCTTGTCATTACTCCAGTCTGGCGACAAGATGTTGAAATGGTGAGCCGCCGTGTCGGTGATCGCTATGTGGGTGAATCCGACAATGCCGTAGTCGGCAAGGCTCGCGGTCGGCGGCCCGCCATTGGGCACCTCGGAGATAATTTCGGCATTGCGGTTAAGGCAGGTGCTGCCTGACGGGCAGGACAGAGTCACGTCAAAGCCCGCCCCAGTGTTGTTGTCGAGGAGCTTAAGCTCCCACTGCGAGCCGTTGAAGAACACCTTCGCCGTGATGGAGTCCCCGGGGCTGACGTCTGAGAAGGCGACAGAGGGCGCCGGGAACATTTCGTAGAACGCGAAGTAACTCGGTGTGCCACCCGAGCAGACCGCGTAGGTACCTGCCTGCTCGACGGTGCTACTGGTGAAGCCGTCCAGCCCCACCCACTCGCTGTCGAAGGACGGGTCGGGGGAGACGCCGCAGTTGAGGCTGGGGATGGTATAGGTCGAACTGACGAACCGGAAGTGATCACCGAAAGTGGCGAAGCCTGACCAGTTGTTTGAGTTAACCGTGTCGAACTTCGTGCCACCCTGCAGCGGGTGCGTCCGGAATGCGTGCGCCGGGTGCGCGAGCGGCAGCGTATGACGCAGTGACGCTGGCGCTGGCGCGTAGCTGTGATGTGTTCCTGAGGGTGCTCCTCCTGCTGCGCTCGCAAGCCCTGGTACAGCGACAGTCAGCGCCGCCGAACCCATGATGGCTAGCCAGACTTTCTTCGTTGCTTTCATGCCGATCCTTCCAGCAATTGCCTTGTGCGGGGTGACGCAGAATCTCCCCTCCTTGCGGTTTCTTCTATTTCCTGGCGCGAGGTCATGTCACGGCAAGTCCTGGCAGCGTCTTTTGTCCGAGATAATTCCGGCTGCTATCTTGCCGCTGGCAGCGCTTGGCTGATGCCTGGCCGCGACCGGTGAGCACCGGCACCATGGCGTGTGCCGCCCCGGGCGGCAGGCTGAGCCGCGCTGCCGGGCAGCGCCGGCCGGCACACCGGCCCAGACGAGCGCGGCAACGTGTGGGTGCCCCCGAAACTGAACCTGGCCGCCCATGGCGCCCCCCTTTGGCCCCCTTTATGGGACGTCTGACAGTGCCCAAAGGTCTACAACCCCGGGCGATGGTTATCCCGGGACCGGCGCGAGCTGGGACCGGCGACGTGCTCGTGCAGGGGTCCGCGGGCACCCGGGGGGGCGTTGCTCTCCGGGTGGGCGGAAGCCGAGCCAATCGGGCCGCAGGTGGTCGCGGAGGTGGCGGCCCCCGCCAGGCCGCGTTCACGCTGCGCTGGGGGCGACGTGATCGAGCGGGCGGCCTGGGGGCTGGCACCGGCGTGACGCCGGCCAGCGCGCGGCTGGCCGGCGTCACCCGCCGTGCGGCTGCTAGGGCACGGACCAGTGCTGGTCCGACGCGTTCGAGCAGTTCTGGACCTGGACCTGGGTGCCGTTGGTGGTCGAACCACCCGGGTCGGTCAGGCACAGGCCCTTGTAGGCCAGCACGTACTCGCCGCTGGAGTTGCGCGACCACTGCTGGTTCCGCTGGCCGTTGCACGCCTCGATCACCAGCTTGGTGCCCGGTCCGCCCCAGGTGCTGTCCGTCAGGCACTTCCCGTTGACCTGGAGCTCGCCCTTCTGCTGCGTCCACCGCTGGCGCGAGCCGCCGATGCACTGCCAGATGTCGACCGGGTTGCCGTTCACGCTGAGCCCGTTGTGGTTGTCCAGGCACACGTTCCGGAACCCCTTCAGGGCCCCGACGGGCTTCAGCACGCACCCGTCCCCGCCGTTGGCGAGGGCGTTGTTGTCGTACAGCGGCTGCATGGCGAACGTGCCGGTGGACAGCGTCACGGTGCCGATGTCGAGACCGCCGCTGACGGGATCCACCCAGGCGCACTTGTCGCCGATCTCGCCGCCGCCCGGGTCACTCGGATCCCACCAGCCGGACACCGGGAACGGGTCGGTGACGGTCTCGGCGTATTCGTGGCCGCCGACGATCGAGAACCCGTCGTACTGGCTCCGCGCGATGTCCTCGCCGCAACCGCCGCCCGCGTCGAGGATGTAGGGCAGGTTGGTGTACGGCTCGGCGGAGTTGGAGTGCCAGGCGCAGTAGTTGCCACTGCCACCGTTGCAGCCCGGGGAGAAAAACCCCTCGGGGCAGGTCCCCGACTGGGTGGCGACCACGATCTGGGCGTCGGCCGGGTCGGTGATGCCGTGCACGCCGGCGAAGGCGTCCGCCTCCGCGGCGAGCTGGCCCTGGTTCACGCCGCTCGGCGGGGTGCTGGCGTCCTGGAAGGCGCCCTGATACACCGAGCCGCCGAAGGCCGGGAAGCCGCCGTCACCGTACAGCGAGGTGATCGTGGACCAGCTGTCCTGCGGCTGCACGCCGAGCCCGGCGTAGAAACTCTCCAGGTAGGAGGCGCTGGCGGCCTGGGACGGGTCCGAGCTCCAGTGCGGCCCCCACAGCAGCAGGTACACGTGCGGCGAGTGCTGGACCGAGCCCCCGTTGTAGGTCAGCGGGCAGTTCGGCTCCGAGCAGCTCGTCGTCACCTTCGCCCCGCGGGGCTTGTGGCCCCTGGCATACATGATGGCGAGCTTGGCGGCCTTCGCGTGACCGAGGTGGGCCAGGTAGGCGTGGTGCAGCTTGACGACCGTGGCGTGCGGCGCCGACGTGGCCGGCGGCGCAGGGGTGGCCGTCTGGGCCTGCGCCGCGGTCGCGGCCGACATCAGGCTCACGGCGGCCACGGCCGTCCCGGCAAGGACGCGTTTCAGCATGAATCCCCCGAATCTGCGATGTGAAAGGTGCCCGGATTACCCCGGGCATGTGCGGAATGCTGGTAGCAGGCGTCATATGGGGTGACGCCGCTCGAGGCTTTGGCCTCAATAGCGCGATCGCCCTTTTTACAGAGGGTTGATGACCTCGGTCAGCGTACAGTAATCGAAAGTCAACGCAAGGTAACCAAGCCCGGTGCGCCGGCCGGGCGCCAGGGTCAGGACTGCCAGGGGATGACGGCCGCTTCGCCGGCCAGTACCGTGCGCCGGGCGGCCTGCTCGTCCCTGATCACGTGCATGACCGCGTTGATGAGGGCCAGGTGGGTGAACGCCTGGGGGAAGTTGCCCAGGTGCCGGCCGGATCGCGGGTCGATCTCCTCCGCGTACAGCAACAGCGGGCTGGCGTAGGAGAGCACCTTCTCGCACAGGTCCCTGGCCCGGCGCTGCTCGCCGATCTCGGCCAGCGCGGAGACCAGCCAGAACGTGCAGATGGTGAACGTGCCCTCCTCGCCGGGGAGGCCATCATCGGTTTCGGCGATCCGGTACCGAAGGACGAGCCCGTCCCTGGTCAGCTCGTCCGCGATCGCCAGCACGGTGGCACGGATCCGCGGATCCTCCGGCGGCAGGAACCGGAGCAACGGCATCAGCAGAAGGGATGCGTCCAGCGCCGTCGTGTCGTAATGCTGGCAGAAAACGCCACGGTCATCGAGGGCGTTGGCACAGATATCGCCGTGGATCTCGTTGGCGGCCTTCTGCCACATCCGGGCAATGTCGTGCTCGTCGCGCAGCCTGGCCAGCCGCGCGCCGCGGTCCGCGGCCACCCAGCACATGACCTTCGACGAGGTGAAGTGCTTCGGCTCGCCACGGATCTCCCAGATGCCGCGGTCCGGCTCGCGCCAGTGCTCGAGGGCGTGCTCGACCTGCTGCCTGGCGACCTGCCAGACCCGCTCGTCCAGCCGGTCCCGCGACCTGGTGTGCAGGTACACCGATTCCAGGACGGTGCCCCACACGTCGTTCTGCTGCTGCTGGTAGGCGGCGTTGCCGATCCGCACCGGCCGCGCGTCCTGGTAGCCCTGCAGGTGGTCGAGCACCCGTTCGCTGAGATCCGCGGTGCCGTCGATGCCGTAGACGATCTGGAGGTTGCCGCCGTCGCGCTCGGCCAGGTCCGCGATGAAGGCGAAGTAGTCGTTGGCCTCCCAGTCGAAGCCCAGGGTGTAAAGGCCCCAGAGCGCGAACGTCGCGTCGCGGATCCAGCTGTAGCGGTAGTCCCAGTTCCGTTCCCCGCGCGGGGTTTCCGGCAGGGACGTGGTGGCGGCCGCGGCGATCGCGCCGGTCGGGGCGAACGACAGGCCCTTGAGCGTGAGCGCGCTCCTGGTCAGGTGGCTGCGCCAGCGATGATCGGGGAAATTGCCCCGGGCCAGCCAGTGCTGCCAGTGGTGGGCCGTCCACCGCATCCGCTTGTCGGCCTCCTTGTAGGTCTTCGGCGGCAGCCGCCTCCCCCAGGACAGCGCGCAGAACCGCATGTCGCCCTCGCGCAGCAGGGTCCGGCCGCGGGCGGTGGACCCCTCGATCCCGAACCGGATGTCCGAGGTGAGGGTCAGCGCCAGCCCGCTGCCGTCGGTGGCGGCGGCCTGGTGGTAGCCCGCCTCGGGCCGGGTCCAGCGGGCCCGCTCCATCCCGTAGCCGAACACCGGCTCGCAGTCCAGTGCGAGCTGGACCGAGCCCTGCACGCACCGGACCGTCCGGATCAGCGTGTGCTCGGCGTCGTAGTCGGTCGGCGGCCTGATGTGCGTGGTGCGCCCCGGGTGCTCGTGCCGCCACGGGCCCATCACCAGGCAGTCCCGGACGACGATCCAGCCCTCGCCGCAGTCCCAGCTTGTCTCGAGGACCAAGGTGCCGGGCAGGTAACGCCGGTCCGCGGGCACGTCCACGTTCTCCGGGCCGAACCGGAAACTGCCGGCCCGCCGGTCCAGGATCGCGCTGAACACGCTCGGGCAGTCCATCCTGGGCAGGCACATCCACTCGATGGCACCGCCCGGCGCCACCAGCGCCGTCACCTCGCAGTCGGACAGGAAGCCGTAGTCCGCGATCGGCGGGTAGGCGGAGAACTCACCGGTGCTGGTGATCAGCCCCATGTAGTCCGGCTCGGCCCCGGACTGCCCCGGCGCCCCGGGCTCGCCATCCATCGTCACAATCCCCCTGTCGCGGCAGGTATGCCAGGTACTACCCCGGTGCCCGCCGTTGCACCCTCACCTCACCTGCCCGAACCGGCCAGGGCCTGCCGCGCCGCGTTCGCGAACAACACCGCGAACGAGGACCTGATGGCCGCGGTTCCCGGTCCGGGGCTGGTGCTGAACTTCTGCCGGACCCGCCCGGCCGCATCGATCACGAAGGCCTCTTCGGTATGCAACGCCGCCGCACCGGTGAGGTCTTGCGCCGTGATCCCATAACCGTGCCATACCTGGTGGAGCCTGGACAGCGTCCCGGTCAGGTACAGCCAGCCCGGTACCTGGGCCAGGCCCTCCCGGCGGTCGAACGCCCGCAGCGTGCGCACCGGGCGGTACACCGGGGACAGGACGATCCCGACCAGCTCCACCTGGTGCGCGCTCCCGCCGAGCAGCGCGGCGGCCTTGCGGAACTCCGGCCCGATCGGCGGGCACCCGGCCGTGCAGACCGGGTCGAAGAAGCTGAGCAGGACCACCTTGCCGCGCAGGCTCGCGAGCGTCACCGTCCGGCCGTGCTGGTCGGTCAGGGCGAACCCCGGAGCGGGATAGTCGAGCGGCACGGCCGGGCCCGCGATGGACTCGGCCAGGATCGGATCGGCGTTCGGGCTGGCCTGCGCGACCGCCAGCGGCGCGGCACCGAGGACTATCAGCGCCGCCCCGCCCAGCGCGGTCACCGACCGGCTGCCCGCGGTGGCGGCGTACCGGTGCAGCGCGACGGGACGGAAGCGCGAGCGCCCCGGCGCGGCCGGCGTGACCGGCGCGGCCGGCGCGGCCGGCCCGGCCGGCGTGACCGGCGCGGCCGGCGTGACCGGCGTGACCGCGGCCGGCACCCGGGTGAGGGCCAGGTAGCCCGCGCCGGCCAGCAGCATGAACGGGATCATGCTGTTGGGGTCGGTGCCGAGCCCGCCGAGAAACCCCAGGTCCTGGACCAGCACCCAGACCGCCAGGCACAACACCCCGAACCCGGGGAGGGCCAGCCGGATCAGCCGCGGGCGGCCGCTGAGGAACGCGGCGCCGATCGCGCCGAGCGCGATGACGGCCATCATGTTGACCGCGAATCCGTGCGCCTCGTCGAAGGCGCCGAAGGCGAACAGCCACCCGGACAGAAAGCCCGGCTGGGGGGTCAGCGACATGGACTGCGCCATCGCGGCCAGGCCGCCCGGCTGCCCGTTCGAGATGCCCTGCCAGGACCCGCGGCCCGGCCAGGCCTGCAGCACCGCCATGCCGGCCAGGAAGAGGCCAAGGCCGCCGAGGATCAGGCGGCCCAGCCGCGGCGATTGCCACGCGCTCTCGGGCAGCGCCACCAGCAGGCCCGCGGCCACATACACGGCCGCCGCGCCGGGGGCACCGGTCAGCCAGGTCAGGCCGGGAGCGAAGATCCCGCCGAAGGATTCCCCGAACACCCACACGACCAGGGCCCAGCCGGCGCCGGCCAGCCCGGCAAGGCGGGTCATGGCGCCGCGGGGCGCCGCGACCATCCAGATGCCGATCCCGATCTGGATCCACACCGCGGCGGCGCCGGCCTGCACCGGGTGGTACGACCAGGCCGTCCCGGCCCAGTTCACCACGTGCTGCACCCAGGCAGGCGAGTTGGCCGCGGCCGGCTCGATCACCAGGGACGGGAGGCCGATCGCCATCTTCGGCTGTGCCTGCAGCAACCCGTCGAAAAGCCACAGGTTGCCGAAGCCGATCACCAGGAGTTGCCGCCCGATCGGCTCCGGCGAAGGCGGCACGGACGGCTGAGCAGCAGCGAGCCCCGGTGGCAGCCAGGCTCGCAGGGCGGTCCAGGCCAGCCCGAGCACCGCGAAGATGAGCAGCGCGATCAGCGCCTGGTGCACCAGGGCGGAGCGGAACGCTGCCACGACCGTCGGGTCGTTGACGTTCAGCCCTGAGTTCATCCCGGGCATGGGGCCTCCCCCGGGAGCCCGGCCGGACCCGGCTTGCTGACCGTGGCTGCCTCCGGCTCAGACGGAGGCAGGCTCAGGCGCCGGCGCAGGCCGCGCCGGGGCCGCGGCTGGTGCCTCGCCCGCGATGCTGGCCCGGTACTCCGCCATCGTGCGTTCCTTGCCGTACCGGCGCCTCATCCACAGATAGCAGATAAACGCCGCAGGCCCAAAGAACGCCTGCGACGGCACCAGCACGTCGGTACGGGCGTCGATGAAGTTGATGATCAGCGGAACGAGGCTGGGCACCACGGCACCAAACACCACGACCAGCCCAAACGCGAGCTGGGCTGCGGACCGGCCGTACGCCTTGTAGGCGGCGACCGTGAACAGCGCGAAGATCAACAGGTCCCCGATGCCGATGGCAAAGTTGTTGATGCCGAACCGCATGCCCAGCGACGGGTCGAGCGGAGCCCCGAGAAATTCCTCGACGAGCTTGTCGGTGAGGGGGTAGACGGAGCTGAAGATCACGTCGTAGGCCCCGAGCGCGAGGGCGAGCCAGGCCACGTACCGCAGCTTCATCCCGCCTTGCACGTAGAGGTTGGCTACCGCGATCGCGGCGAGCCCCACCAGCACGGCAAGCTCAGCCCACCAGAGCTGCCAGCCGGCGGTCGTGCCGAGCATGGTCCGGCTGGTCCAGATGTTGGCGCCGATGAGCAGCCCGGTGCACAACCACAGCCACGTCCGGCCCAGCACCGGCCGGTAGCCGATGGACAGCGCCGAAGCGAAGGTCAGCGCCAGCAGGCAGGTCAGCACCCAGCCGGGCATCGCCGCATACAGGAACGGCAGGGCCACGATGAACGTGAGCAATATGCCGATGTCGCGGCCGTTGAATGTGCCTATCGGCGGCCGGTCCAACCGCACCCGGCGGAAAAAGACCAGGGCCAGTGCGCTGACCGCCACGATGCCAACCAGGGTGACACCCAGCTGCGTGAGGCTCTCCTGCAGGAGAGAGATCGGCATGATATGGGTAACCGGCATGTCAGGCTCCAACGAGTGCTTGCCGATTGGCGAACGTGGTCTCATGCAAGTCGCTGCGGGTGTTGCGCAGTACGGCTGCCTGGTCGTCGCCCACGATGACCAGATCCACGTCCAGGCCGGACGCGGCGAAATGCCGGCGGGCCGCGGCCTCACTGTAACCGTTGATCGCCGCAACCGGCAGGGTGAGCCTGGCGCGGCCGTCCCGGACATCGGCGCGGTACCGGGCGGGCCACGGCGCCGTGGGCAGCGCCTCGATGGCGTGGATGAGCTGCCGCGGGGTGATCACATCACCCGTGTCAAGCTGCAGCAGGTGGTCGGACTTGCCGAGAACCTGACTCATGGCGGGGATACCCGCGAGCTCACAGGTGAGTGGCTCGTCGGGCAGGCAGCGGGCGACGTCGCGGGTGTCATACCGGAAGACCGGCATGCAGTCGCGGTACGGGAAGTACGGAGTGATCACCACGGTGCCGAGCGCGCCTGGGGCGGCCGGCTCGCCGGTCCGCAGGTCGAGCAGCTCGGTGAGGCCGGTATTCAGGTCATGGTGCAGATGGGCGTGGCTGCAGGTCCGCCCGGTGACCGGGATCACTTCGGTCATGCTGAAGGAGTCATCGACGTGGGGGACGCCAAACGTCTGGCAGGCCGCCTGGGCCAGGCTGGGCGAGAGGATCTCGCCGCCCGCGACGATGCGCCGTAGCTGGAAGTCGCCCGGGCGGCAGCCGGCCCGCCGGGCGGCCATGACCAGTTCGGCGAGGTAGCTGGGAGGGGCCGATAGCTGCGTCGTCCCGCCGTCGGCGAGGCTGTCCAGCGCTTCGTCCGGCGACACGATGCCGAGCGGTCGGCACACCGCACCGGCCAGGCGGCAAATGGCGGCGGTCAGGTGCATGCCGACGGTCGCGCGGGAGCTCATGTTGACCTGCATGACATCGCCCGGCCGCAGTTCGTCCCGCAGCACCGAGGACAGCGCGCTCAGCGCGGCCCACAGCTCCAGCTCATAGCGCGACAACCGGATTTCCGCCGGGCGGCCCGTAGTGCCGGTGGTGCGGGTCGTCAGGACGGCCTCCGCATCGGTGCACAGAAAGTCACCCGGCCGCTCGGTCAGGTCCTGTTTCGTGGTGACCGGAATCGCCCGCAGCGCCGCGGCGTCGAGCTTGCCCGGCTGGACATGCGCGGCGAACTGGCGCGCGTAGAACGGCGAGTGCACGGCGAGCCTCCGTGCGGTACGGCGCAGGGCGTGCTTGACGAACTCGGCCCGTTCCCCCGGATCTGCGAGCGGGCCGTCGATCAACTGCTGCGCGTCCGCGCCCGGCTCACCGAACTCCGCGATCGTGGCGAGCGCGTCGTCGACCAGCCGGCCGAGATTGCGCGTGTCCAGCCGACGACCCCGGATCATCCCGATCGCCATCCGGAATTGCCTGATGCCGGTCTCAAACATCGCCGTCCCATCCCATGTCGGTGCCGGGACCAGCGCCGCCCCATCCTGGTCGGTGCTGGTCCCGGCACGACTGCGCTGGCGGGACTCGGCCCGTCAGCGCGGCCCGCCTAGAACTCCGCGCCGGCGGCGCTGGCGAACAGCACCGCGCTGAGCGAGCCCAGCACGTAGCGAGCGTGCTTGAAAGCTGCCTTCATGGTTACCTCCTCTCCTCGTCCTCGAGGGCCACTGCGACGGGAATGGTCAGGGAGTGACAACGACCTTGAGATTCATCTCAGGGTGTACCGAGCAGGTCAGGTGGTAGGTGCCGGGAGTCCGCCACGGCGGGGTTATGTAGACGCCGTCGGTTTGCATGAGATGCCAGCCCAGCACCGGCACCCCGCGGGTGGGGCTGACGATGTGGGCATCACGCCCCGGGCCGATCACGTGGACCAGGCTCGAATCGTTCACGAACGTAATCCGCTCACCGCGGTGGATCGTCACCACCCGATGAGCGAACATCTGGCTGACCATGCCCACGGCACCGGCCGGAGCCGGCTTGGGCGTGTGGCTGAGAGCGGGTATTAGTAAGCCCGCTAACAGGCCGGGGACGACTAAGAGGATGCGCGGCAGCGTCACAGACTTATAACCGCACGGCCGGTGCAGGCCGTCAAGAGCCATGTTTGGGGGACATAGCACGCCGTTCACAAGCGGAAACTGCCTGGTCGCAGCGTGTGTTTGAAAATCGGACAATCGGACCGTTACTTCCCGTACACGGGTCGTCAAGAAGTTGGCACAGTCAAAGTTTTATTACCCACGCGGCCGGTCGCCGGCCAGGTGCGCGAGCATCACCTGATGATGGCGCAGCACCGCGGCCCGCGCCCGGCCGGCGTCACCGGCCGCGACCGCGTCGCAGATCGCCCGATGAATTTCCAGCAAAACGGACCTGCCGGGGCCGGCCAGCCACCCGGGCTCGGCCTCCGTGCGTACCCACAGATCGTGTTCCCGGCTGAGCACCGCCGTGTGCACGCCCTCGTACAAGGCGGTCAGGTACGCGTTGCCCGCGCCCCGGACGACGTTCGCGTGGAACACGGTGTCGGCGGCGATCCAGGCGGCCGCGCTGCCGGTGGCCCCGGCCAGCCGGCGCAGGCTGCCCGGCAGTTCCGCGGCCCCGCCCCGCCCGGCGGCGTGTACCGCGCCCAGCGTTTCCAGCCATAGCCGCAGTTCGGCGAGGTCGCCGAGCGGGCCCTGGTCCAGGTCGAGCATGAGGCTGACCGACGCGGCGACCATGTCCTGTGGCCGGCGCAGCACGTAGGCGCCCGAGCCCTGGCGGATCTCGACCAGGCCCATCAGCGACAGCATCCGCAGCGCCTGGCTGATCATGGGGCGGCTCACGCCGAACCGCTCGGCCAGGTCACGCTCGGCGGGCAGCCGGTCACCCTCGGCCAGCCGTTCGGTGGTGATCAGGCCGCGGATCTGGTCGGCCACCTGCTCGGAGACGCGCCGGGGCGACACCGGCTGGATACCGGCCAGGCCGACGGCCGGGCGGCGCTCCCCCATCGCGGTGACCTCCTGCTTCCGAGCGCGGGTTTGTCGTGGTTGCCACAACGACGACATTCTTTTGTCGTCGTTGCCACAACCACGACAGACGCGGCACTTCCCCGACGCCGCCGGGCTGGGGCAGAATTGGCATAGCCACTTTACCAAAGGAGGGCCCGCGTGACCGTTCCCCCGCTGGCCGGGCCGGGGCTGCGCCGGCTGGCCACGGCGATCCGGCTGCGCGCCGTGGCGATGGTGGCGCCGCAGGGTTTCGGTTACCTGGGCCAGGCCCTGTCGGCCGCCGAGCAGTACGCCGCCGTCTACGGCGCGGCCTACCGGCCGGGGACCGACCGGGTCGTCTGCTCGCCGGGCCACTACGTCATCGCCGCGTACGCCGCCGCCGCGGAGACCGGCCTGATCGACGAGGCGGCCCTGGCCAGCTACGGGCACAACGGGTCGTCCCTGGAGGCCATCGGCACCGAGCGCAGCCCGGTGCCCGAGTACACCTGCGGCTCGCTGGGCCAGGGCCTGTCGGCGGCGGCGGGCTTCGCGCTCGGCGACCGCCTGCTCGGCCGGGACGAGGCCCGCACGTTCGCGTTCGTCAGCGACGGCGAACTCCAGGAAGGCCAGGTATGGGAGGCGGCGATGTTCGCCGGCCATCACCGGCTTGCCCGGCTGACCGTGCTGCTTGACGCGAACAACTCCCAGGTCGATGGCCCGGTGGACGGCATCACCACGATCGAGCCGGTGGCCGCGAAGTGGGCGGCGTTCGGCTGGGACCCGGCCGACCTGGACGGGCACGACGCCGCGGCGATCGCCGCCGCGCTCGCGGCGGGCGCCCGGGCCGCCCGGCCCCAGGTGCTCATCTGCCGGACCTCGACCCGGCATGGGCTGGCCTGCCTCCCGGCCGACGCCGACGGGCACTTCATCAAGCTGCCCGCCGATCTCGCCGAGCTGGCCGGGGCCGAGCTCCGGGCCGAGCTGAACCGCCTCGCCACGGAAGCGGCCGGCGATGGCGGCTGAGCCTGCCCGGCAGGCCGTGCTCGGCCCGCCGTACCGGACGGTGCTCAAGCCCTACGGCCGGGCCCTGGTCGAGCTGGCCCGTGCCCGGCCAGAGGTGCTGTGCCTGTCCGGCGACCTCACCCGACAGTGCGAGGTCGATCTGTTCAAGGAGCGGTTCCCCGGGCGGTTCATCCACGCCGGCATGGCCGAGGCCAACATGATCGGGGTGGCCGGCGCCCTGGCCCGGCAGGGGTTCATGCCCTTCGTGCACTCGTTCGGCGTGTTCACCACCCGCCGCCCGCTCGACCAGATCGTCAACGCGGTGGCCTATCCCCGGCTGCCGGTGCGGATCGTGGGCTTCATGCCCGGCGTGTCCAGCCCGGGCGGCCCGAGCCATCAGGCGATCGAGGATGTCGCGCTGATGCGCGCCATCCCCGGCATGACGGTCATCGACGTGGCGGACGCGACCGAGACGGCGCAGGTGGTCGCCGCCATGGCCGACGTTCCCGGCCCGGTCTACCTGCGGCTGAAGCGCGGCGAGATCCCGGTGATCTTCCCCGCCGGTCACCGGCTGTCGCTGGACCGTGCCCAGGTGCTCGAGTGGCGTGGCGAGGAGACGTGCGGCGGCGCGCAGACGACGGGCGGCGCGGGAACCGGCGGCGGCGGGGTGACCAGCGGCGGCGCCGATACCCGGGGCGGCGTGCTGACCGGTGGCGGGGCGCAAACCAGCGGCGGCGCGCAGACGACGGGCGGCGCGGACACCGACGGCGGCGCGGTGACCCGGGGCGGGGCCGAGATCGCCGGCGAGGCCGTCCACGATGGCGGCGGCGTCAGCAGCGGGGCCGGCGTAAGCGCCGGCGGCGGCGGGATATGGGGCGGGGCCGATGCGCCGGTTTCCGGCACAGCCCCATCCTCCGACGTGGCTTTCCTGGTCAGCGGCATGATGATCGCCCCTGCGCTCGCCGCGGCGCGGGTCCTGCGGGCCGCAGGTACCGTCACCGTTGTAGTGAATGTTCCCGTTATCAAGCCCCTGGACACCGCGACGGTACTCGGCGTGGCCGCGGCAACCGGGGCGGTCGTCACGGCCGAGAACCACACGATCATCGGCGGCCTGGGCTCCGCCGTCGCGGAGGCCCTGGCCGAGGCCGGCCTTGGCCGCCCGCTGCGCCGGGCCGGCCTGGCCGACACATTCGCCGAGGGCGCCCGGGATGCCCCGTACCTGTTCACCAAGTACGGCCTGACGACCCAGCACCTCGTGGCGGCGGCCTGGTCGGTGCTCAACCGCCCCGGGCCCGTCCCGCGCGCTCCGGTCCTGGAAACCGAGGCCGGCGAATACGCACCGGTGTAATCGCCAGAAGGAGCCTGACATGGTTCAGAATTACGATGCCACGACGCAGTCCGTCCCCATCGCATCGCCGGGCGCGACGCTGGCCACGGACTGGGAGCAGCGGGTCGATTTCGCCCGGCTGCGGGCCGACCGGGCGGGGAAGGTCCGGGAGGCGCTGGCGCGGTCCGAACTGGGCTCGCTGATCTTGTTCGACATGAACAACATCCGGTATGTGACGGCCACGCACATTGGCAACTGGGCGCGGGACAAACTGTTCCGCTGCTGCCTGGTGATGCGGGGCCAGCAGCCGATTCTGTGGGATATCGGATCGGCCGCGAGGACGCACCAGGCGCACGCGCCGTGGAATGCCAGGCAGAACTGGCGGGCCGGCATTTCAAGCTGGCGCGGATCCATTCCCGAGGAGGTCGGGGTGGAGCGCGGGAACGCCCGCCGGCTGGCCGGCCTGCTGCGCGATCACGGCCTGGACGGCGAGCCGGTCGGGGTGGACGTGGTGGAGCTGCCGGTGTTGCGGGCATTGGAAGCCGAGGGCTTGAACGTCACCGACGGGCACGGGTTCATGCAGGACATCAGGGCCATCAAGACCGCCGACGAGATCGCCCTGCTCGACCATTCCGCCGCGCTGGTGGACGGCGCCTACGACGAGCTCTACCGGTACCTGCGGGCGGGCATCAGGGAGAACGCCTGCGTCGCGCTGGTGACCCGCTATCTGTACGAGAACGGCTCGGAAGAGGTCGAGGCGGTCAACTCGATTTCCGGCGAACGGTGCAGCCCGCACCCGCATGTGTTCTCTGACCGGCTGATCCGGCCCGGTGACACCGCCTACTTCGACATCATCCATTCGTTCAACGGGTACCGGACCTGCTATTACCGGACGCTCAACGTGGGCAGCGCCAACCGGCAGCAGCGCGCGGCGTACCGGCGGGCCCGCGAGTTCATGGACAACGCGATCTCCGAGATCCGCCCCGGTGCCACCTCCGCCGACGTGGTGCGCCATTTCCCGGCCGCCACGGAATTCGGTTTCGCCGACGAAGAAGAGGCGTTCGGCCTGCAGTACTGTCACGGCCTGGGCCTGTCGAACTGGGAACGGCCGCTGATGAGCCGCTACCACTCGTTCGAGCATCCGGTGGAGCTGAAAGAGGGCATGGTGTTCGCGATCGAGACGTACTGGCCGACCCCGGACGGGTCGGCGGCGGCCAGGATCGAGGAAGAGGTGGTGGTCACCCCGGGCGGCTGCGAGCTGCTCACCCGCTTCCCCGCCGACCAGTTGTACGTGGCCGGCACCAGGCTGTTCACCGGGGCCGGCCTGCCCGGCGAGGACGGCGCATGACGGGCACCATCGGCTGGCTCGGCACCGGCAGGATGGGCTCGGCCATCGTCGGCCGGCTGCTCGGCGCCGGGCGCCCGGTCACCGTCTGGAACCGGACCGCGGCCAGGACGGCGCCGCTCGCCGCCCGCGGCGCCCGGGTCGCCGCGGACATGGCCGGCCTTGGCGGCTGCGACGTGGTGTTCGTCATGGTCACCGGTTCCGCCGACCTGGAGCAGGTCACCACCGGTGACGGCGGGCTGCTCACCGGGGACGCCAAGCCCGCCATCCTGGTGGACTGCTCGACGGTGTCCCAGGACGCCTCGGCCCGGGTCCGGGCGGCCGCCACGGCGGCCGGGGTGGCGTTCCTGGCCGCGCCGGTCTGCGGGAACCCGGAGGTGATCACCGAAGGGCGCGGCTCGTTCATCGTGTCGGGGCCGGCGGAGGTGTTTGAACAGGTCCGCCCGGACCTGGAGCGAGTAGCGCCGACCGTGGTCCACGTCGGTGAACGGGAGCAGGCCCGGCTGGTGAAGCTGGCGCACAATCTGTATCTCGGCATGATGGTGCAGTCGCTGGCCGAGGTGGTGACCCTGGCCGAGAAGGCGGGCACCAGCCGGGCGGCGTTCCTCGAGTTCTTCAACGGCTCCGCGCTCACCTCCCCCTGGATCCGGCGGCGCTCCCCGGAACTGGCCAGCGGGGACCTGCATCTGACCTTCACCAACGAGCTGCTGCGCAAGGACTTCGACCTCGGCCTGGGCATGGCCAGGGAGCTGGAGGTCCCGATGCCGGCCGCGTCCGCGGTCTACCAGATCATCCAGACGGCCATCGGGCACGGACTCCGGGATGAGGACTTCCTGTCCCTGTACGAACTGCAGGCCAGGACCGCGGGCCTGCCCGGCGCCGGTCAGGAGCCGGGCGGCAGGTAGACCGCGCCGTGCTCGACCGCCTGGTAGATGTCCATGCCGAGTGGCCGGCGCCGTTCCTCGGCTAGCTGCCCGAGCAGGCCGGCCGCCCGGGCCAGCAGCGCGAACCCGCGCAGCAGGTCGGGCGGCAGGCCGAGGTCGGCCAGGGCGGCGCCGCAGGTCCCCGCCCCGTTCAGCGGCAGGGTGCGGCCGAGGACCTGCGGGTGGACCCGGCCGATCGCCTCGAACAGGCGCAGGTGCGGGCCGTGGGTGCCCTCCTCTTCCGCGATCCGGATCAGCGCCGGGGTGCGCGGATCGGTGACCTTGTGCACGGGATGCCCGAGGCCGGGGATGAACCGCCGCTCCTCGCGCGCCGCCCGCACCGCGGCCAGCGCGAGGGCGTCGAAGGCCGCGTCGTCACCGGGCGGCTGATCGCCCGCCCCGGCGAGGGTGTCGGCCAGGAAGCGCCCGGCGTCCTCGGTGACGCCGAGGAACCGGGAGCCCCCGCCGAGCAGGCCCGCCGCCAGGGCGCCCTGGACGGAGTCGGGCGCGCTGAGGTAGGTGAGCCGGGCGGCGATGGCCGTCGGGGTGAAGCCGTGGTCGGCCAGCGCCACCAGGACGGCCTCGAACACCCGGACCTGGCCCGGGGCCGGGCGCCGCTGGGTCACCAGCCACAGCGCCAGTTCGCCGAAGCCCACCTTGCCCATCAGGTCGGCGGCGAGGTCCTGGCCCAGGAGGGTGATGGTGTCGGCGTCCGAGGTGCCCAGCGAGGTGGGGAACCGGGGCGGGGCTGATTCGGTCATGGGCTCGTCCCTCTCTGCGGTGCGCTGCCCGCGTCCGGTCCCGCCCCGCCGTGCCACGGCGCCGGTCCGGGCGGGCCGGCCAGCCAGGCGCGGATCTGGTCACCATGCTGGTCCAGGGCGGGCGGGGGCAGCGGGTAGCGCGGCGGGGTCGCGGAGAAGTCGACCGGGTGCCGGATCGTGGGCACGGCGTCCGCGCCCTGGCCCGCGGTGGCGACCGGCCGGAGCCCGACGCCACGGGCGAACTCGACCCCGGCGTCCACCGTGTTGATCGGGCCGCAGGGCACCCCCGCGGCGATCAGCAGGTCGAACCACTCCGCCGACGGCCTGGCCGCCAGCCGCTCGGCCAGCCGGGGCCGCAGTTCCGCCCGGTTCGTGGTGCGCGCTCCGGTGGTGGCGAACCGCGGGTCGTCGGCCAGGTGCGGCGCGCCGATCACCTCGCACAGGCGGCGGAACTGCCGGTCGTTGCCCGCGGTGACGACGAGGTCCCCGTCCGCCGTGGGCAGCGGCTCATACGGCGTCAGGCTGGGATGCGAGTTGCCCATCCGGTACGGCACCACTCCCCCGGCGACATAGGCGCTGGTCTGGTTCACCATCCCGGACAGGGCCGAGCCGAGCAGCGCCGACTCGACGTGCTGCCCCTCGCCGGTGGCCGTCCGGTGGTGCAGCGCGGCCAGGATCGCGATGGCCGTGTGCAGGCCGGTCATCACGTCGATCACGGAGATGCCGGCCCGCTGCGGCGGGCCGTCGGCCTCACCGGTCAGGCTCATCAGGCCCGATACGGCCTGCGCCATCAGGTCGTAACCCGGCAGGAGGGCCCCGCCGGTGGTGCCGAAACCGGTGATCGAGGCGTAGATGACCGCGGGGTTGGCCGCGCGGACCGAGTCGTAGTCCAGCCCGTACCGCGCCAGCCCGCCCGGCTTGAAGTTCTCCACCATGATGTCGGCCCGGCGGGCGAGTTCGGCGGCGGCCGCACGGGCCCCGGTTTCTTCCAGGTCCAGCACGACCGACCGCTTGTTCCGGTTGATCGCGAGGTAGTACGTGGCCACCCCGTCCCTGGCCGGCGGGACCCAACGGCGGGTGTCGTCCCCGGCCGGGCTTTCCACCTTGATCACGTCCGCGCCGAGGTCGGCGAGCAGCATCGTACAGTACGGGCCGGCCAGGACCCGGGAGAAGTCGGCCACCAGCAAGCCGTCCAGCGGGCCGGGGCGGGTATCTGCCTCGGACATGCGTTAGGTCGGCCGGTAGTACAGGACGTCACCGCGATGGTCGGTGGCCACGCAGAACGTCACGGTCGTGCAACTGAGCGCATCGATGGCGGTGGCCCCGTCCACGACGGCGACCGGCGACCACGCGCCGTCGCGGTAGGCCAGCGTCCCGCCGACGCTGTTCGTGGCCACGCAGAACCCCCGGACCGGGCAGGAGACCGTGAGCACCACGCTGCCCATCGGGCTCACGCTCCAGCCACCGTGGCTGAGCACCGCGGCGTTGCCGGAGTTGTCCACGGCCACGCAGAACGTGGCCGTCGCGCAGGACACCGCGGTGAACGAATGGCCGACGTCGATCGCCGAGACGGCGGTCCACCCGGTGCCGTTGTAGGTGTAGACGCCGCCGCCGACTGGTGTCCACGGCGGATTGCTGCCAGCCGGACGAGTCGCCGGCGAACGCCGCGCCGCTGCTGTCGACGGCCATGCAGAACCCCGCGGTGGGGCAGGACAGCCCGGTGAACGTCCCGGTGCCGGTGTCCACCATGGCCGGGCCGCTCCAGGTTCCGTTGCTGAACGTGAGCGCGTGGCCGGAATGGTCGAGCGCGACGCATGTGGCGGGGGTGCCGCAGGAGACCGCCACCAGCCCGCCGGAGGGGTCGTTGAACGCCCTGCGCCAGCCGGCCGGCGGGGTGGACGACAGCACGGCCCCGCTGCTGTCCGCCGCGAAGCAGGCGGCGGTGCTCGGGCAGGAGATCCCGGTGATGACCGCGTTGCCGTGCAGCGGCTGTACCGGGATGGGCGTGCTCCACCCGGGCGAGCTGGCCGGCTGGGGCGAGGTGACCGACGCCGCCGGGGAGCCGCTGGCCGCCGAGGTGCCCGGGCTGGCCGTGCCGCCGCCGGTCTGGGCGGCCGGCGCGGCCGCGCCGAGCGGCGCGGTGAGCCTGGCCGCGTAGTGACGGTGCAGGGCCAGGGCCCCGGTGGTACCACCGGCGGCCACCGCGATCACCAGCAGCACGATGCCGATCACCCGGGCGCGGCGCCACCGCGCGGGCGCCTGTTCCAGTTCCGGCCCGGGCTCCCCGGCCAGGCGGGGCCCGTCATCGTGATGCACGCCGCCATCGGGGCCGGCCGTGTCGCGTGGCTTGGTGCTGCTCTGCCAGGTGCGGGCCGGGGCCGGGTCCCTGGGGACCGGGAACCGCAGGTCGGGCGGCAGGGCGGTGACCGGATGTGCGGTGCCGCCGTTCGCCGCCGATGGGGCCGTCTTCGGCGGTGTGGTGATCGTTGGCGCGACGGCAGGCGTTGGCGGTGCGGCAGGCTCCGGCGGGGCGACGGTCGCCGCCGCAGTCGGAAGCGGCGCCGGAGCGGGTGCCGTGCTGTCCGGGGTGACGGAGGCGGGTGCGTCCAGCGAGGTGACGGCGGTGGCGGCGGCGGGGCTTGGCTTCTCCCAGACGGAGAACGAGGCGCGTCCCGGCTCAGGGCTGCTGACCGGCTCCGGAGCCGGTGGCGGTTCGGGCGCGGGCGCCGGTTCCAGGGTGGCCCCGGGCTCGGGGGCCAGCTCCGGCCCGGGTTCCGCGATCGGCTCCGGTTCCGCCTCGGCCGCAGGCACCGCCCCGGCCTCAGGTGCCTCCGCCTCCGGTTCCGCCTCGGGCCAAGCGAGGTCCGGTGACGGCTCCTGCTCGGCGGGGCGGGGCTCGGGGACAAGGTCCGCCGGAGCCACCGGCGCGAATGCAACCACCGGAGCCTCGGGCGCGAGCACATCCGCTGGAGTTACCGGTGCGTGCACGTCCGCCACGGCCACGTCCGCCAGGGCCACGGCGGGCCCTGACACGGCGGGAACGAACCCGTAACCCCCGGCCGGGTCCTCCCCGCTACCGGCGATGAAGTCGGCGAACGACCCGCTGCTGTAGTCCATCGCGGGCGGGGCATCAGGGGTGATCGCGTCCTGGTCGGCGGAAAGTGGCAGCAGCTCACCGCACGTGTCACAGAAGAGTTCGCCCGCCCCGGTCGCATGACCCTGGCTGCAATAGCGCCTCAGATCATCACCGCAAACTTCACAGGTTTCCATTCCCGGGGAGACGGAATGTCCCAGCGCGCAACTCGACACCGTGTCCCGCCCTCGCTCACCATGTCACCGGTTGAAAATGCTAGGGCAGATACACCCGGCCGGCGGCGCGGTTCGGCAAGGTGGCCGGCGCCGGCGCCGCGCCTGGCATGCCCCGGTGCCACGGTCGCCGGCTGGGTTCTGGCTGGTCAGGGCGCGGCGGGCGCACCCATCCGCCATAGCTCCGGCGCGTCCCAGGCGCCGACGATCGCCGCGTCCGGGTTCTGGTGGCGGAGCCTGGCGAAGGTCTCGGCCAGCAACTGGAGCCGCACCGTCATGGGGATCTGCGCCAGCAGCGGCGCCAGGCCACCGCCGCCGTCGGGTGCCGCGAGCACGGACACCGGCAGGCCCTCGGCGCGGGCCGCGTCGGCGACCGCGCCGGTGAGGCCATCCGGATCCGCCCCGGGTTCCAGCACCACGAGCCCGTCCGCCGCCGTGTAGGGCACCGCACCGCCGTGCAGGAGCCGGTCGGTGTCGAACCCCTCGGCGAGCATCCGGGCCGCCTCCCTGATCTTCAGTGCCCCCTCGCGCGCCGTGACCGCCCACGGCCCGCAGCCCGCGATCGCCAGGGCGCGCGCGGGCACGGCGACCGCCGCGGCGTCCGGGCCCGGGTTGGCGCAGGCGTGACGGACCTGCGCGGTGGCCAGGGCCAGCTGCTCCGGGGAGCCCTCGGGCGAGCCAAGCGCGTGCGCGAGCCGGGCGAGCACCGCCAGCGTCGCGGTGTAGCTCACCGAATAGGTGTGCGACTCGTCGGGGGCGACGGTCTCGATCGCTTCTGGCCAGCCCCGGCCGGCCCCGGTGATCGAGACCACGGGCACGCCCGCGGCGAGCGCGTCCGCGCGGGCCCGGGCCGCGTAGGCGGTCTCCGCCGTGTGCGTGATCACGCAGACCGCGTCCGTCGCGCGTGGCCCGGTGCCCCATCGCGCCCAGGCCGCGGCGGGGTAGGCGTACGCGTCGCGGCCGGCCCGGGTGAGCATCATAGCCCCGAGTTCGGCCGCGTGCAGGCTCGTGCCGGTCCCCACCAGGAGGATCCGGCGGGCCCGGGCGAGCACCTCGGCGGGCCCGGCCAGGTCCAGCCGGGCGATGCGGTCCAGGGCGTCGGCCTGGGAGTAGATCATGCGCAGCAGCGCGGTGCCGGTCATGTCACCGCCTGCCGCGCGGGACGCCGGGCCGGGGCGGCACACCGGGCCGGGGGCGGGACGCTGCCAGGGCTGACACAGGGTGTCTCATCGTGAGCCTCCGCTCAGCATTCGATGACGTTGACGGCCAGGCCGCCGCGGGCGGTCTCCTTGTACTTGTCTTTCATGTCCGCGCCGGTCTCCCGCAGTGTCTTAATCGCCTTGTCCAGTGACACGTGATGCGACCCGTCCCCGCGCACCGCCATCCGGGCCGCGGTGATGGCCTTGATCGACGCGATGGCGTTGCGCTCGATGCACGGGATCTGGACCAGCCCGCCCACCGGGTCGCAGGTGAGGCCCAGGTTGTGCTCGACGCCGATCTCGGCCGCGTTCTCCACCTGCTCGGGCGTCCCGCCCAGCACCTCGGCGAGGCCGGCCGCGGCCATCGAGCAGGCCGAGCCGACCTCGCCCTGGCAGCCGACCTCGGCGCCGGAGATGGAGGCGTTCTGCTTGAACAGCGCCCCGATCGCGGCGGCGGTGAGCAGGAAGGCGACCACGCCGTCCTCGTCAGCGCCGGGCACGAACGTCACGTAGTAATGGAGCACCGCGGGGATGATGCCCGCCGCACCGTTGGTGGGCGCGGTGACCACCCGCCCGCCGGCCGCGTTCTCCTCGTTGACAGCGAGCGCGTAGAGGGTGACCCACTCCATCGCGTACAGCGGGTCGGCGGTGTCACCGGTCCGTTCCAGCGTCGCGCGCAGGTCCCTGGCCCGGCGGCGGACCTTCAGGCCGCCCGGCAGCACCCCGTGCGCCCGGCAGCCCGCGTCGACGCAGTCCCCCATGGCCCGCCAGATCTCCAGCAGGCCGGCCCGGACCGTGGCGTCGTCCCGGCGCACCCGCTCGTTGGCCATCATCACGCCGCTGATGGACAGCCCCGAGCCCTCCGCGTGGGCGAGCAGTTCCGCGGCCGTGTCGTAGGGATAGGGGACCGGCGTGGCGTCGGCCTCGATCCGGGGCTCGCCGTCCGGGTCCTCGGTGAGCACGAAGCCGCCGCCCACGGAGTAATAGGTCCGCTCGGCAACGGTGCCGCCCTGGCCGTCGACGGCGGTGAACAGCATCGCGTTGGAGTGGAACGGCAGCCGCTTGCGCCGGTGCAGGACGATGTCGGCGTCGGGGTCGAAGGTGATCCGGCGGCCGCCGGGCAGCGGGAGCCCGCCGGACTTCCTTATCTCCTCGACCCGTGGCGCGCTGGCCACCGGGTCAACCGTCTCCGGGTGCTCCCCGGTGAGCCCGAGCACGACCGCCTTCACGCTGCCGTGGCCGTGCCCGGTGGCGCCGAGCGAGCCGAACAGTTCCACGCGCAGCCCGGCGACGCGCGGCATCAGGCCCTCGCCGGCCAGCGCCTCGACGAACATGCCGGCCGCCCGCATCGGCCCGACGGTATGCGAGCTTGACGGGCCAATCCCGATCTTGAACAGGTCGAACGCGCTGATCGCCATGACCCGGCTCCTCTCTGCGGGTACCGCGCCGTTGCGGCACCACGTCCCCTCCTGCCCGCGGCGTCACCCGCGCCGTGCCCGTGCCCTAGGGCGCGGCGCTGCCACGAACCCGTTCTCCGGCCGGGTCGAACGGCGGGCGCAGCGACACCACCACCGGCCGGATCTCACCGCCCACATTTACCTGGTAAGACCCGCTGCGGACGAATTCCGGCGTCACCGCGTCGCCGGACGGGTCCCGGACATAGGCCAGGCCGGCCGTGGCGCCGAGCGCGGCCCCCCAGGCGGCCGAGGTCACCTGGCCCACGGCCGCCCCGTCGCGGAGCACAAGCTCGCCGCCCCACATCATCGTGTCCGGGTCGCCGGCCACGAACGAGACCAGCCGCCGCCGCGGGCCCTCGGCCCTGGCCTTCTCCACGGCCTCCCGGCCCAGGAAGCTGATGTCGGTCCGCAGCTTGCAGGCGAACCCCAGCCCGGCCTCCACCGGCCCGTAGTCCGGGGTCAGTTCCCGCCCGTAGGCCCGGTAGCCCTTCTCCAGCCGCATCGACTCGATGGCGTAGTAGCCCGCGTTGACCAGCCCGAACTCCCGCCCGGCGCGGGTCAGCAGGTCGAACACGCCGACCGCGAAGTCGCACGGCACATACAGCTCCCAGCCCAGCTCGCCGACGTAGGTGAGCCTAGTCGCCCGCACGGTGAAGTAGCCGAGGCTGATCTGCCTGCTGGCCCGGAACGGGAAGGCCTCGTCGGACAGGTCGGCATCGGACAGCGCGGCGAGCAGGTCACGCGACCGCGGCCCCATCACGCCGAGCACCGCGTAGGCCGAGGTCACGTCCACCAGCGCGGCCCGGGCCCCGGCGGGCATCCGGGAGGAAATATGGTGCTTGTCCCGGTCGGTGGTCGCCGCGCTGCTGATCAGCAGGAACTCCAGCCCGGAAACCCGGGTCACGGTCAGGTCGGACTCATAGGTGCCGCGCTCGTTCAACATGCCGGTATAGACCGTCCAGCCGGGCTCCACCGCCACGTCCGCGGTACACAGCCACTGCAGTGCCTGTTCCGCCTCCGGCCCGGTGAGCAGGTACTTGGAGAACGAGGTCTGGTCGAACAGGGCCACGTCCCGGCGGGCGGCGCGCTGCTCGGCGGCGCAGGCGGGCAGCCAGTTCTGCGCGCCCCAGGAGTACTCGATGACCGGCTCGTCGCCGGGCAGCGCGAAGAAGTTCGGCCGCTCCCAGCCGTTCCGGCTGCCGAAGCAGGCCCCGGCCGCCTCCAGCAGGTGATGCACGGGTGAGCGGCGGAACGGGCGGGCGGTGGCCACCTCCCGGTTGGGCCACGGCGGCGCGTAGTGCAGGCCGAGGATCTCCCCCACCCGGTCGCGCAGCCAGCGATTGTTCCCGTGGAACGGCGCGAACCGCCGGATGTCGCAGGCGGTGAGGTCGATGCCGGGGTCGCCGGTGAGGATCCACTGCGCCAGCGCCTGCCCCGCGCCGCCGGCCGACGCGATGCCGACCGAGTTGAACCCGGCCGCGACGAAGAAGTTGCGGCACTCCGGCGCCTCGCCGATGAGGAACTGGTTGTCCGGGGTGAAGCTCTCCGGGCCGTTGTACATCTTCTTGATCCCCGTGGTGCGCAGCGCGGGGATCCGCAGCTGCGCCTCCTCGGCCAGCAGCGCGAAGTGGTCCCAGTCCTCGGGCAGCAACTGGAACTCGAACGGGTAAGGCAGCGCGTCGGGAGCCACCCACGGCTTGGCGCCGGGCTCGAACCCGCCCACCACCAGGCCGCCCACCTCCTCCTTGAAATACGTGTAGCCGTCCGGGTCGCGCAGGATGGGCAGGTCGCGGTGGACCCCCTCGATCGGCTCGGTCACCACGTAGAAGTGCTCGCACGAGTGCAGCGGCACGGTCACCCCGCACCACGCGCCGACCTGCTTGGCCCACTGGCCGGCGCAGTTGACCACGATCTCGGCCTCGACGTCACCGCTCGCGGTGCGGACCCCGGTCACCGCGCCGCCGACCGTGCGGATGCCGGTGACCCTGGTGCGCTCGGCGATCACCACGCCCGCGTCCCTGGCCCCCTTGGCCAGCGCGTAGGTGAGGTCGGCGGGGTTGGCCTTGCCGTCGTCCGGCAGCCAGATCGCCCCGCACAGGCCGGTGGCGTCCATGACCGGCCACATTTCGGCGGCCCGTTCCGGCGTGATGATCTCGCAGGCCAGGCCGTACGCTTCGGCCGCCGCGGCCGTCCTGCGGAGCTGGATCATGCGGTCCGGGGTCCGCGCGACGATGACGCCGCCGCAGCGGACGAAGCCGGTGTCCTGGCCCACCTCCGTGGCCAGCCTGGAGTAGAGGTCGGTGGAGTACTGGACCAGCCGGGTCCCGCTTTCCGAGGCGCGCAACTGGCCGACGAGCCCGGCCGCGTGCCAGGTGGTCCCGCAGGAGAGCTGGCCCTGTTCCAGCAGCAGCACGTCGCGGCAGCCCGCCACGGCCAGGTGGTAGGCGACGCTGGTCCCGATCACGCCCCCGCCAATGATCACGACCCGGGCCCGCTGCGGCAGCTCAGCCATCCCCGTCCTCAGTCCTCTCGCGCGGTGCTAGCCCGGGCCGCCTTCCCTCAGTCCACACGTTGCACGTCCTCCAGGAGCCGGCCGAAGTCATGGCTGGTCAGGCCTTGCGCTGCACCTTCGAAGCGTTCCATCGCCCAGGACCAGAAATCGAAATCGAGCGGGCTGGTCGCGTGCTGGATCGCCCCCCACAGCGTCCAGCCGTATTTGCCCATCACGCCGAGCAGCCGGGCGCGCGCGATCTTGTTCCGCAGCGTCGTCCCGTAGTAAGCGGTGATCAGTTCGGCCAGCGCGTCCAGGGAGAGCTGGCACTCACCCCAGATGTTGCCCAGCTCGAAACAGGCGTCGTTGTTCCCCGAGTACTCGTAGTCGATCAGCCAGATCCGCTCGCCGTCGTCGATGAAGTTGGCGGCGAGCAGGTCGTTGTTGCAGGGCACGGTGGGACCAGCCCGGACGGCCAGCGCAGCGCGGGCGTCCTCCACCTGCTCCGTCAGCTCGTCGTAGCCCGCCGGGATGGCGAACCCGTGCTCGCGCGCCACGGCCCGGTAGCGCCGCTGGATGGCGAACATGTCGAAGTCGCCGAGGAACCTGGGCCCGGCGTGCAGCAGGCGGCAGGCCCGGGCGATCCGGCCGAGGTTCCCCGGCTCGGCCACGTCGGCGTTGCCGAAGGTGCGCCCGTCGATGTAGCCGAGGACCAGCAGGCTGTCCTCGGGGCGGTAGGCCACCACCGGGGCGCCGACGCCGGCCCGTGCCGCGGCCACCGAGTTGTGATGCTCGTGGTCCCTGTTGATCGCCAGCATGTCGCCGCGGGACCAGACGCGGGCCACGAACGCGCCATCGGGCGTGGTCACCTTGTAGTTGCGGTTGGTGAGCCCGCCGGGAAGCTCATCCACCGATCTGGGGATGCGGGACAGGGCGGGCACCCGGTCGAACAGTTCCGTGACATCGGACACGAGTTGAGAGTAGACCCATAAGGTCTAGACGAAAAGAGACAAGCAATCCTAAGTAGTCAAAGGTCTAGACAGTTAGGGCTGGTAAAGCCTACGCTACGCCTCATTCTGCGCAAGCCCCGCAACGGAAGGACCAGCGGATGAGCGCCAGCCCCGGCACCTCAAGCGATCATCAGGCCGATGCGGCCGACTTGGCGCGTTTCGGCTATCAACAGGAATTGAAGCGCGGCCTGGGGCTGTTCAGCTCCTGGGCGGTCGCGTTCAGCTATATCTCGCCCTCGACCGGCATCTTCACGCTGTTCGCGCTCGGCCTGACCACCCTGGGCGGGGTTTTCATCTGGACCTGGCCCGTGGTCGCTCTCGGCCAATTCATCATCGCGCTCAACTTCGCCGAGGTGACCAGCCACTATCCCGTAGCTGGCTCGGTGTTTCAGTGGACCAAGTACCTGAGCACCCGGAGTTATTCCTGGATCACCGGCTGGATTTACCTGTTCGCCGGAATCCTGACCGTCACCGCCGTGGTCGCCACGCTGCCGCTGGCGCTCATCCCGGCCCTAGAGGGGCTGGGCTGGCACAGCCTGCAGTTGACGCTGCACACCGAACTGGTCTTCGCCCTGCTCACGCTCGTGGTCATCACGGTGCTGAACATCTATGGCGTCCGGCTGGTCGCGCTGATCAACAACACCGGCGTGGTGTTCGAGATCCTCGGCATGTTCGTGTTCGCGCTGGTCCTGATGGCGTTCCACAACCACCAGGGCTTCCACGTGATCACCAACAGCGCCGGCTTCCATGTCAACGGCAGCACGTTCCTGGCGGCGATGTTCATGTCGCTGTTCGTGATCTACGGCTTCGACACCGCTTCGACGCTGGCCGAGGAAACAAAGGATCCGCGCCGGGCAGCGCCCAAGGCGGTGCTCTACTCGATCATCGGCGCGTTCATCATTGGCGGCGTGTTCCTGCTCGGCACGCTGATGGCCATCCCGAACATGCACACGGCGATCACCAACGCCTGGTCCCCCGCCAACATCATCGAGGCCAACTTCTCCTCCGGGTTCGCCACCCTCTACCTGCTGGTGGTCTCCGCGGCAATCTTCGTGTGCTGCCTGTCGATCATGGCCGCGACGATCCGGCTGTGCTTCGGCATGTCCCGCGACAACCAGCTGCCATTCTCCCGCCCGCTGTCCCGGGTGGCCCCCTCGCTGCACACGCCGGTCTGGACCTGCATCACCGTCGCGGTGCTGGCCGCGGTGCCGTTCCTCCAGTACTCCGGGGCCGGCATCATCGCGATCGCGGCCACGGGCATGATCTACATGAGCTATTTCCTCGGCAACATCGCGATCCTGCGGGCCCGGCTGGGCGGCTGGCCCAAGACCAGCGCGCCGTTCAAGCTCGGCCGCTGGGGGCTGGCGGTCAACATCGTCGGCCTGGTGTACGGCGGCGCCATGCTGATCAACTTCGCCTGGCCGCGGGCGGCGAGCAACCCCAAGCCCAACCAGACGGGAGGGCTGCTCGACTTCCACATCGGGTTCCTGAACGGCATCCCGATCCTGTGGACGGTGTTCGTGATCATCACGGTCATCGGGACGATCTACTACCTCGCGGTCGGGCGCACCAAGGACTTCGCCCCGGTGATCTCCCCCGCCGCCGACGACCCGCCCCTGGTCGCGGCTGCCGGTCCGGGCGGGGCGACACAGCCCGAGGGATGAGCGATGCTGGACTGAGCATGCCTTCCCCGCCATGGCCCGGGCCAGCGCCCGCGGCGTCACAGATCCTCGGCCCGGCACCGCCGCCGATCAACCGGGGCCCGGGCACCACCGTGCACGCCCAGATCGAGGACTGGCTGGCGGAACTGATCTCGGTCGGCCGGCTTGCCCCCGGCGACCGGATGCCGACCGAGCAGGACCTGGCCGCCTGGCTCGGGGTCAGCCGGATGACCCTGCGCCACGCGCTGGCCAACCTCGCCCGGCGCGGCCTGGTCACCCGCACCGTCGGGCGCCGGGGCGGCACCTTCGTCGCCGAGTCCAAGCTGGAGCAGGACCTGACCACGCTGGCCAGCTTCTCCGAGCAACTGCGGCGGCACGGGATGGTGGCCGGCGCCCGGGTGCTGTCCGCCGCCGAGCGCCAGGCCGGCCCGGTGGCCGCCGCCGCGCTCGAGGTGCCGGAGGGGGCGGCCCTGTACGAGGTGCGGCGGGTCCGCCTCGGCGACGGCAGGCCCCTCGCGCTGGAACACTCGCTGTTCCCGGCCGCCGTCTTCCCCGGCATGCTCGGCTGCCGCCTCGACGGTTCGTTGTATGAACTGCTCGAGGCCAACTACGGGCAGCGCCCCTGCCGCGCCAAGGAGAGCCTGGAGCCGGTCACCGCCGGCGTCCGGGAGGCGGAGGCGCTGGAGGTGAAGGAGGGGGCGGCGCTCATGCTGGTGGAGCGGACCGCCTACACCGACGAGGGCACGCCGGTGGAGTTCGCCCGTGACCTGTTCCGCGGCGACCGCACCCGCCTGGTCATGTGGACCTCGGAGCTGCCCGCCCGGCTCTGACCGGAACCGCGAACCGCGGGCTGGCTCGCGGTGTGGCCTGGCTCACGGTACGGGCTGGGCCGCCCAGGTGGCGGCCACGCACCCGGCGACGGGCGCCCGGCACGGCCCGCGCCCCACGTACGAACGCGCCGGGGGCAGCATGGCCCGGCCCGCGTCCCCCACGAGCGTGCACGCGGCCCGGGAGCCTCTCGCGCGGTGTTTAGTCACCACTGACCAGGGCACCCGTTGACGATGTCCGGGGGCCGTCTTAGTCTATTAATTAGGTCGGAATAATCGAGTTATGCACGGCGGTGAGCCGTGCCGAGGAGGTCTCCCTGTGGCCTTGCCGGATTTCCTGGTCATCGGCGCCCCGAAGGCGGGCACCACGGCGCTGCATGCCGCCCTGGCCGCTCATCCTGGCCTGTTCATGTCGCCCATCAAGGAGCCCAAGTTCTTCCTCACCGACGGGCCCCCGCCGGCCCGCGGGGGCGGGCCCGGCGACGTGCAGACCTACCGGGAGCACATCTGGCGCCGCACGGACTACGAGGCGCTGTTCGCCGGCGCCCCAGCCGGCGCCCTGCGCGGCGAGTCGACGCCTTTCTATCTGTATGACCGTGCCGCGCAGCGGCGCATCAGCGAGCTCATCCCGCACGCCAAGATGATCGTGATCCTGCGCGACCCGGTGGAGCGGGCCCACTCCAACTGGACCCACCTGTGGTCGGCCGGGCTGGAGCCGGTCGGCGACTTCGTCAGCGCCTGCGCCGAGGAGGCGGCTCGCGTGGCGGCCGACTGGGCACCGTTCTGGCACTACACCCGGCTCGGCCGCTATGCCGAGCAGCTCGACCACCTGTTCCTCAGGTTCCCCAGGGAACAGGTGTGCATCCTGCGCTACCGCGCCCTCCTGGACACGCCGGCGCTGGCCCTCGACGACATCTGCGAGTTCCTCGGCGTCCACCCGGGCATCGTGGCGCACGTGCCCAGGGAGAACGTCACCGCGCAACCGGCCGGCTCGGTCACCCACCGGGCCGTGTCCCGGCTGGCCCGCGGCGCCGCCGCGGCCGGCCGCCACCTGCCGGGCCAGGCGGGCAACTCGCTGTCCCGGTCCCTGGAGCGGTTCTTGCAGCAGAACGCGGGACGGCGCCGGCCGCTGTCCTGGGACCAGCGCCAGGCCGTGCTGCCCTACTTCGAGGACGACATCAGGCAACTCGAGCACCTCACCGGCGCCTACTTCGGCGACTGGCTGGGGCCCAGAGAGCGTTCCGGGGGGCTGGTCGGCGCCAGGCCGGCCGGGCAGTCGCAGGCGCGCAACGGCCAGCCCCGGCTCTGACGGCTTCCGGCACCCGCCAGCGCGGCCGGGTGCCGGAAGCCGTCGCTGCCCCGGGCTAACGCGGCCAAGGCCCGGTGACGAAGGAACCGGCCTTGGGCCACCGGGGGGTTCCGGGGGGGCGCTCCCCCGGGCTAACGCCGCAGTTCGGTGCGCAGTTCGTGGGCGCCGTCGGCGCGGGTCATCTCGTAGTAGAGCCGGCGCCCGCCCCCGGGGAGCCCGAGAATGTCGAGGTAGCGCAGCCCCTTGCCGGCATGGGGTGACTCGGCCGCCGGGTCCGCGCCCAGCGCCGTCAGGGACGCGGGCCCGTTGCCGGCGGCGACGCCGGTGCGCTCCTCGTAGTTCTCGGCCGCGCTGGCCCGCCCATCGTAGAACGCGACCACCGAATCCCCGTCCTGCCACACCGCGCTGATCCGGGTGCCCCGTGCGTCCCAGTGACCGGCCCGGCCGCTCAGCGCGGTGCCGTGCCAGGTCCAGTCCAGCCCGTCGGAGCTGGTCGCGTAGCCACTCACCATCTGGTCGGCCTCGGCGGGGTCGGCCAGCGGGTGGCAGCACGCCCAGAGCTGCCACGAGCCGTTCAGCCTGATCACCGGGTCCTTGACGCCGGTCGCCGCGTCCCCCGGGAGGACAACCAGGCGCCGGCCGACGTCGAACTCGGCCGGGTGCGCGGCTTCGAGCAGCTCGATCCGCCAGTGCTTGGTGCCGGGGGTGGCACAGCTCAGATACAGCCGCCACCGCCCGGAGCGGTCGCGCACCAGCCCGGGCCGCTCCAGCGACTCCGCGGCGGCCTCCTCGCGCCCGATCGTGGCGAGCGTCTCGAAGCGGACCCCGTCGGCCGACCGCGCCACCGCGATGGCATAACCCCGGCCGGCCCCGATCGGCCGGCGCAGCCGGTAGGCGAGATAGATGCCGTCGTCACCCAGGGCCGCGCTGGGGGCACCGGCCCAGTAGCCCTGGCCGGTGCCGGGCGGGGCGATCACGACGGTGGACTCATCCGGGCGCGGCAGCAGTGCCGCCCCAGGGCCTTCGGCAAAATCGCCACTAAACATATAGGAATACTAGACAGTCTTCATGATCACGTATTCGCCGAACGTCACATCGCCCGGATTTGTCCATGCCTGACCCCTTGCGCGCAATGTTACGTCCCGGTAACGTACTCGCCGGTAGCCTATCGGCAGCCCAAGGCTTCACGATAGGCGGCCTGATCGCCGGGCGGGGTCAGGTAGACCGATCAAGGAGAGAGGCACGGATGGCGATTCGGAAACGACTTTCCCGCAGGATCCTACTCACCGGTGGCGCGTCAGCCCTGATGGTCGGCGTAAGCGCTGGCGTCGCCCTCGCGGTGGCCATCACGTTCACCATCAAGCCGGGCGGGAGCATCTCCGCCTCGGCCGGCACGACGAAGCTGACGGACACCAACACCGGCAGCGTGCTGAGCTGTACGTCCTCGAAGTCCACGGGCACGCTGAAGAGCGGCACCGGGATCAGCGGGACCAACATCGGCTCGATCAAGACGCTCACGTTCAGTGGCTGCACCGGCCCGCTGGGCCTGACCTTCACGGTCACCAACAGCAACTTCCCGTGGACGCTGCACGGCACGGCCTACAACGCCACCAGCGGCGTCACGACCGGCAACATCACCGGCATCAAGTCCCATCTGTCGGGCCCGAGCTGCAGCGCTAATGTCGCCGGCGCCACAGCGACCACCCCCGGCAAGGTGAAGGTCACCTACACCAACAGCTCGCACAAGCTGAAGGTGCTCGCAAGCGGCGGGACGTTGCATGTCTGGAACGTCAGCGGCTGCGCCGGCCTGATCAACAGCGGCGACGCCACCACGTTCGTCGGCACCTACCTGGTGTCGCCCGCACAGAAGATCACTTCTCCGTAACGAGCACACAGGGCCCTTAGCGGCCTGAGGGGCAGCCACCGGACTGCCGGCACTGCCCGGCACCCTCCGGTGGCTGCCCCGCTGTTTTGCGAACGATGAATCCCCATTCACCCCACCCGTATCCCGAGACCAAGGAGGTCTCCATGAACCGGCTCCTGCGCACGCGAGCCGCCCGCGGCGCGACCGTAACCGCCCTGGCCGGGTTCCTCACGGCCGTCATGGTCGCCGTCACCCCCGCCGTGGCGTCGGCGGACACGATCCTCAAGGTCAGGTACCCGGTGAACGGCAGCACGTTCCTCAAGGCCGCCAACGCGACCGTCCCGCTCGGCCCCGGCGCGCTGCGGTCCAGGGTGGACCTCACCACCGGCGCCGTCACGGCCAGCCTCAACCTCCCGCCGGCCACCGGGTCGTTCAAGGAGCTCGGCCTGATCCCGGTCACCGCGACCGTGGCGTTCATCCAGGACGGCCCGACGACCGGGAAAGTCGACCTGAGCACCGGCGCGGTGACCACGATGTCCAACATCACGCTGCAGATCACTAACCTCACGGTGGCTGGGCTGCCCGTCCCGGTCGGCCCGTCCTGCGAAAGCGCCACCCCGGCCTCCGTGGCACTGGCCAGCCAGCCTGGCTTCAGCATCGTCAACGGCGGCACCGTCAGCGGTACCTACACGGTCCCGCCGTTCGCGGGCTGCGGCCTGATCACCCCGGTGCTCAACCTGACCATCACCGGCCCGGGCAACACGATCACGCTCACCCTCGGCAAGGCCCACGTAATCCCCTGACGGCCACGGGCTTAGGCCAACGCGGGGCGACCGCCGCACACGCTGCGCGGCGGTCGCCCTGCTTCATCCATGCTTCCGATGAATATTACTAATGAGTACGTTTCGTTCCCGAGGCATGGGGCAAGGCGGAGTGGGTCCGATCACAGCAGCCTGGCCGCCGCGAGGCGGTCAGGCACGCCGATCAGGAGAGGGGATTACCCCATGATTCTCAAGCGCGCTGGCAGCGTTCTTGTCACAAGCGCGGCCCTCACCGGAGTGCTCGGCCTCAGCGCCGGGAGCGCGATCGCGGCAATCAACGGGGTCGCGGCGACCTGGACTGTCAAGCCAGGCGGGGCCATCACCGCCAAGGCAGGCACGACCACGCTGAAGGACACCAACACCGGCAGCACCCTGACCTGTGCATCCTCAAGCGGCAAGGGTTCGGTCAAGTCGGGCAGCGGGCTGTCCGGCACCGGCATCGGTAAGATCTCGTCGCTGTCGTTCAGCAGCTGCACCGGCCCGCTGGGCCTGACCTTCACGGTGCACACCAGCGACTTCCCGTGGCACCTGAACGCCCTGTCCTTCAGCAGCGGCGTCACCACCGGAACCATCACCGGCATCCACGCCACGCTGAGCGGCCCTAGCTGCAGCGCGGTCGTGGACGGCACCGGCCCGACCGCCAACAACGGCAGGGTGACGGCCAAGTACAGCAACGGCACCGGCAAGCTGACCACGACCGGCGCCGGCAACCTGCACATCTACCACGTCAGCGGCTGCGCCGGCCTCATCCACAGCGGCGACGGCAGCTCGTTCCACGGCTCCTACACCATCAGCCCGAAGCAGATCATCACCAGCCCGTAACCCATCAGGATCGGTAGCGCGATGTCACTGGGCCGCCCGGTTACCGGGCGGCCCGGTGCCGTGCCCGGCGAAAGAACCAGCGCTTAGCCGCGATCAGCACAGCTCAGCGGGCAGGCGCATGGCATGTCCTCGGCGGTCCGCCGCGCCTCTCGTAACATGCCCGTGACCTGCGGAGACCTGGGCGAATCCAGACTTGTCTCGATTCGGTATCTGTTAACGTGCCCTTGACCTCGATATCTGTAATACCTAGGATACTGGCCGGTAACAAAACTGGCTTGCCGCGGCTAGCACGCAGGCTGCGGGCGGGGCCGACGACGAGGCCGGGGCGCTGTTCCTGTGCGCGGCTGCTCGGGGCCTCCAGCGCGCCGACCGGACGGGCGACTGAGGAGGCCAGGCCAATCATGGACGGAGGCGAACGCGTGGCTCTCGCCATCTCTAGGATCAGGTTTGCCTCGGTCAAGACGCTTGGACACGGTGGGCGCTTCGTGAGGAGCGCGGGCCACGCATGAACTGGTCAGGGAGGACGGTACGGCGAGTCCCCAAGGCGGCGGCCCGGACCTTGGCCCTGGCTGGAATGCTGGCGGCCGGCGGGATAGCCGCTGGGACCGCGTCGGCGGCCGGCGGGGGGCAGGCCCCCGGCGGGCAATCCGTGGCGGCAACACTCGCCTACCGGTGCCGCTTCCCTTCGGGACCGCGCCCGGTAAGGGTGACGGTGACGGCTGGCCTCCCCGGCACCGCAAGGACGGGCCAGCCGATCCAGCCAACCGGCGCCCGGCTGACCATTGCCCTGCCGCGGACCGCCATCACCGACCTGGCCAGGCTGGGCTCCACCACGCTAAGCGCCTACACAAGGCTCAGCGTCGACGCCATGGACGGCCCTAACGGAACGAGCGTCGTATGGGCCGGGGCCACCCGCCGCGCGGCCAGTGTGCCGGCAACCGGCGGGCTGGCGCTGAGAACCTCGGGGCGGGTGCCCACGCTGACGCCTGCCCTGCCGGGTAATGTCCTGCTCACCGCGGCCGGCCTGTCCCTGACGCTCACTCCAGGCACGGCCAGCACCGCACCCGGTTCGCCGCCCACGCCGGTACCCGCTGGTGGCCCGAACCAGACCCCCACCCCCACGCCCACCCCGTCAGCCGGTACCGCGCTTCGGGTGCCGTGCGAACTCGCCAGGGGACAGCAGGCCACCTTGGCGACCGTGGCGGTGACCGGGGCAGCGGCTCGGCGTTCGCGTCACTCTGCTCCGGTGACCTTGTGCCCGGGCTTTCCCAAGAACGGCCTGAAGCTCAACCCGCGTTTCCCCCCGCCGAAACCACCCGTTCCCATCAAACCTGGCAGTTCTCCAGAGCCAGGGTGCGCAGATACGGGTGGGTACGCCGACGCTCGGAAGCTGCTAGGCGCGGCCCTGATCCAGCCGGGTTTTGCCTATGTAGATCTCTTCGTGCGCACGTTGGTGGACTTCGATCCCAAGGTAAACTATGCGCAATTTGACAATGCGGCACAGCTCAACTTCCACGGACTGCACGAATTCCCGCCGTCGACTGCAACGTTCCTGACTTTCGGCTTCGTGCCAACGACCGCCACCATAGCGCTGATCGAGCACGGGACGATCGACATCTTCGTGGTGGGACCCGCGTCTACAGCATGCCCTCCTCCGAAGAACTGCCACACCGTCGCGACGGTAGCGTCCCGGCTGTCCGTGCGGATCCTCCCCGGCAGCGTCACGGTCAACGGGGTACCGCTCGATGTGGGATCCCATTGCGAGTCCGCTCCCTTCGACGCAATAGTGACGGGCAGCGATGCGACCAATCCCCCTTACATCGTGACCACCGGCGGGCCGCTCCAGGGCATAGTTACTATTCCCCCCTTCCACCACTGCGGCGTAGGGGAAGACCTGGACCCGATTTTCAATGCTGCGATCTCGGGTCCACGGAACTTCAACCTGCTCACGCAGGGAAAGGTGTGCTTCGTGCTTGGCGGCGGAACCTGCACCAAGAAGGGACTTCCGGTGCCGCCGAAGCTGCTCCGGAAGGTTACCGGCTGAGATGGCGGGCAGTGCTGGCCGCCGCCAGTCACCCAGGGAGGTGAGATGGGCATCGAAGTGGTCGTTGAAGGGCTGACGAAGTCCTTCGGGCACCATGTCGTGTGGCGCGATGTCTCACTGTCCCTGCCGCCCGGCGAGGTGAGCGTCATGCTCGGGCCCTCCGGCACCGGCAAGACGGTGTTCCTCAAGTCGCTGGTCGGCCTGATCCGGCCGGACCGCGGGCGGGTCATGGTGGACGGCATCGACACGGTGCACTGCTCGGAGCGCCAGCTCTACCAGGCGCGCAAGCTGTTCGGGGTGATGTTCCAGGACGGCGCGCTGTTCGGGTCGCTGAACCTCTACGACAACATCGCCTTCCCGCTGCGCGAGCACACCAAGAAGACCGAGGCCGAGATCCGCGAGATCGTGCACGGGAAGATGGCGATGGTGGGCCTGGCCGATCAGGACCGCAAGTTCCCCGGCGAGATCTCCGGCGGCATGCGCAAGCGCGCCGGGCTGGCCCGCGCCCTGGTGCTCGACCCGCAGATCATCCTGTGCGACGAGCCGGACTCCGGCCTGGATCCGGTGCGCACCGCCTACCTGTCGCAGCTCCTCATCGACCTCAACGCGGAGATCGACGCCACCATCCTGATCGTCACGCACGACATCCAGATCGCCCGGACCGTGCCGGACAACATCGGCATGCTGTTCCGCGGCAACCTGGTCATGTTCGGCCCGCGCGAGGTGCTGCTCACCAGCGACAACCCGGTCATCACCCAGTTCGTGAACGGCCGCAGGATCGGGCCGATCGGCATGTCCGAGGAGAAGGACGAGGCCACCCTGGCCCAGGAAAAGGCGGCCAGCCTCAGGGATGGCGAACCCCTCACCGTGGGGAGCCCAGCCCTCATGCCGCAACTGGTCCCCAGCCCCGGGCTGCCCGAGCGGCAGGCCGTGCACCGGCGCATGGACCGGGTGATGACCATCCTGCCCACCCTGCCTACCCCGGCGCAGCAGGCGATTCTCGCCGACCTCGGCGGAGCCGGCCAGCAAGCAGGCCCGGCCCAGGCGCCGGCCAGCGGCCCGCTGTCGGCCCGGGATGCGGAGCGGGAGCGGGCCCAGGCCCAGGCCCGCGCCGAGGCGTGGAAGCTGGCCAGGGAGCGCGAGGCGGCGCAGCGCGAGGCCGAGCGGGAAACGGCGGAACAGGACCGGCCCGGTAGCTGGCCGCCCGACTGGCCAGGAGGCGGCGGGTGACCACGCAGCAGCAACAGCCCGAGGCCAGCCCCCAGGCCGCGGCGGAGCCGGCCGCCAGGCGGGAGACCTCGTTCTTCGGCGCCGGGGCGCTGCGGCAGACCGGGAACCTGTTCGTGCTCGCCGCGAGCGTGATCCGGCTGACGTTCAAGCGCCCGTTCCAGGCCCGCGAGCTGACCGAGCAGTTCTGGTTCATCGCCAGCGTCACGATCCTGCCGACCGCGCTGGTGTCGATCCCGTTCGGTGCGGTGATCACGCTCCAGGTCGGCTCGCTGACCCAGCAGCTGGGCGCGGAGTCGTTCACCGGCGCGGCGAGCGTGCTCGCGGTCGTCCAGCAGGCCAGCCCGATCATCGTGGCGCTGCTGATCTCCGGCGCGGGCGGCTCGGCGATCTGCGCCGACATCGGCTCCCGCACCATCAGGGAAGAGATGCAGGCCATGGAGGTGATGGGCGTCTCGCCCATCCAGCGCCTGATCGTGCCCCGGGTGCTGGCCGCGATGTTCGTCGCCATCCTGCTCAACGGCCTGGTGTCGGTGGTCGGCGTGCTCGGCGGCTACTTCTTCTTCGTCTACCTCCAGCACGGCACCCCGGGCTCGTTCCTGGCCAGCTTCTCCGCGCTGGCGCAGACCCCCGACCTGTTCATCAGCGAGATCAAGGCGCTGATCTTCGGGTTCATCGCCGGCGTGGTCGCCGCGCACCGGGGCCTGAACCCCAAGCCGGGCCCGAAGGGCGTCGGGGACGCGGTCAACCAGTCCGTGGTGATCACGTTCCTGCTGACGTTCTTCGTCAACCTGGTCCTCACCGCGATCTACCTGCAGATCGTGCCCCCGAAGGGATCGTGACCCATGGGCGTGGTGACCGGCAGTGGCGCGGGCAGGTGGCCCGCCCGGCTCGCCGCGTTCGGCGACCGGAGCGTGTCCTGGCTGGACCTGCTCGGCGACCAGCTCGTCTTCTACGCCCGCGCGCTGGCCTGGACCCCCCGCGCGATCCGGCGCTACACCAAGGAGGTGCTGCGCCTGCTGGCCGAGGTCAGCTTCGGCAGCGGCGCGCTGGCGCTGATCGGCGGCTCGGTCGGCGTGATGGTCGCCCTGACGCTGTTCACCGGGACCGTCGTCGGCCTGCAGGGCTATGCCGCGCTGAACCAGATCGGCGCCGCCGCGTTCACCGGCTTCGTGTCCGCCTACTTCAACACCAGGGAGATCGCGCCGCTGGTGGCCGGGCTGGCGCTGTCGGCCACGGTGGGCGCGGGCTTCACCGCGCAACTGGGCGCCATGCGGATCAACGAGGAGGTGGACGCCCTGGAGGGGATGGGCGTGCCCAGCCTCCCCTACCTGGTGACCACCCGGATCGTGGCGGGCTTCGTCGCCGTCATCCCGCTGTACGCCCTCGGCCTGGTCAGCTCCTACGTCGGCTCCCGCGTGGTCACCGTGCTGTTCAACGGGCAGTCCGCGGGGACCTACGACCACTACTTCGGGCTGTTCCTCTCGCCGGTTGACGTGCTCTGGTCGTTCCTCAAGGTGATGCTGTTCAGCGTGGTGGTGATCCTCATCCACTGCTACTACGGGTACCGCGCCAGCGGCGGCCCGGCGGGTGTGGGCGTGGCCGTGGGCCGGGCGGTGCGGACCGCGATCGTCATGATCAACATCATCGACTTCTTCATGAGCCTGGCGATCTGGGGCGCCACGACGACCGTGCGGGTCGCCGGATGAGACTGTCCCCAGCACAGGCCAAGACCAGGCGCCGGCTGGTCGGCGTGGTGTTCCTGCTGGTCTTCGCCCTGCTGGTGTGGCTGGCGGTGGCCCTGTACAACAAGCAGTTCACCCCGGTGGCCATGGTGACCCTGTACACCGACAGCGTCGGCAACGAGATGCACCCCGGCGCCGACGTGAAGATCCGCGGCGTCCAGGTCGGTGAGGTGCGGCAGATCTCCGCCGACGGCACCGGGGCCCGGCTGACGCTGGCGATCCAGCCGGGCATGGTGACCCAGATCCCGGCGAACGTGACGGCCGAGATGGTGCCGACCACGCTGTTCGGCCAGCGGTACGTGGACCTGATCATGCCGGCCCAGCCCGCACCGGCCCGGCTCACCGCCGGCAGCGTGATCACGCAGGACCGCGCCGCCGACGCGGTGGAACTGGAGAAGGTGCTGAACAACCTGCTCCCGCTGCTGCGGGCCTCGGAGCCGGACAAGCTCTCGGTCACCCTGACCGCGCTCGCCCGGGGCCTGCAGGGCCATGGCAAGGAGCTGGGCCAGACCCTGGTGGCGCTGAACGCCTACCTGGTGAAGTACAACCAGCACCTGCCCGCCCTGGACACCGACATCAAGCAGCTCGCCGCCTTCGCCAGGAACTTCAACCAGGCGTCGCCGGACCTCATCCAGGCGCTGACCGACTTCACCGTCACCAACCAGACGATCGTGGCCGAACGGGACAACATCTCCGCGCTGTACAGCACGCTGACCACGGCCGCCGGCGACCTGCAGGCGTTCCTGGACGCCAACTCGTCGAACATCATCAAGCTGAACGCGGACAGCGTGGCCACGCTGCAGATCCTGGCCCGCTACTCCCCCGAGTTCCCGTGCGCGCTGAAGGACCTGGTCAACTTCGAGCCCGCGGTCGACAAGCTGCTCGGCAAGGGCACCAGCCAGCCCGGCCTGCACGTCTCGGTGGTCGTGGTGCCGCCGCTCGGGCCGGGCAACATCGGCCGGTACGTGTTCCGCCAGGACACCCCGAAGTACGGGGACAACCTGGGGCCGCACTGCTACCCGATCCCGTTCCCCGGGATCACCCTCAACGACGGCGCCGCCCCGTCCAACGCCGCGGCCACGTCCATTCCCGCGACCGCGCCCGGCCAGGCCGGGCGGCACCAGGCAAGCCAGGCACGGCGGGCACACACCACCGCGGCCCGGCTGGCCGGCTCCCCGACCGAGAGCGAGCTGGTCAGGGAGCTGACCGGGATGGCGCTCGGCCGCCCGGCGGCGCTGGTCCCGGCCTGGGGCAGCCTGCTCACCGCCCCGCTGTTCCGCGGCACCACGGTGAACCTGAGGGCGGCGGCATGAAGCGCAAGAGCCTGGCCGGCCCGGTCGTCAAGTCGCTGATCTTCATCGTGATCACGGCCACGATCACCACGGTCCTGGGCATCAGCATCGCGCACAGCGGGGTCTCCGCCACGGTCGGCTACCAGGCCGTGTTCTCCGACGTGACCGGGCTGAACGTGGGCGACGACGTGGACATCGCCGGGGTGCGGGTCGGTGACGTCACGTCGGTCGGCGTCTACCGGGGCCACCTGGCGCTGGTCGGCTTCGCGGTGCAGTCGGGCCGGACGCTGCCGGTCTCGGTGACCGCCACGATCAAGTACCTGAACCTGGTGGGGCAGCGCTACATCGAACTCGGCCAGGGCACCGGCCCGGTGAACCAGGCGCTCCGCCAGGGCGGCACGATCCCGCTCGCGCACACCACCCCGGCGCTGGACCTGACCGACCTGTTCAACGGCTTCCAGCCGCTGTTCCAGGCGCTGACCCCGGGCAACGTGAACCAGCTCTCCAGCGAGATCATCCAGGTCTTCCAGGGCGAGAGCCCCAACATCACCGCGCTGGTCGCCAGCGTCGGGTCGCTGACCACCGCCCTGGCCACCAGGGACCAGGTCATCGGCGAGGTGATCGACAACCTGAACGCGGTGCTGCACACCATCGGCTCGCGCAGCGGCGAGCTGACCGGCCTGGTGCGCACGCTGCAGGAACTGGTGTCCGGGCTGGCCGCCGACCGCCAGCCGATCGGCAGCGCCATCTCCGCCATCGCCAGCCTGTCCAGCGCCACCGCGGGCCTGCTCCAGGTCTCCCGGCCCCCGCTGAGCGAGGACATCACCCAGCTCGGGCGGCTGTCCCGCAACCTCGCGGACAACACGCCAACGGTCAACACGTTCCTCAAGAATCTCCCGCTGAAGATGTCGGAGATCGCCAGGATCGCCTCCTACGGCTCGTGGCTGAACTTCTTCATGTGCGACGCCCTGGTGAGCGGGGTGAAGGAGAAGTTCGGCCCCAACCCCACGGGGGTCCCTGTCACCGCGGCGAGGTGCCAGTGATGAAGCCCCTGTCCGAGCGCAACCCCATCGCCGTCGCCATCGTCGGGCTGGTGCTGCTCGGCCTGATCGCGTTCTTGGTCTTCGACTCCGCCAACCTGCCGATCATCGGCGGGGGCACCGGCTACACCGCGTACTTCGCCGAGGACGCCGGGCTGTCGCCCGGCAACGAGGTGCGGGTGGCCGGGGTCATCGTCGGCCGGGTGACGGGCATCTCGCTGGCCGGCAACAAGGTCGCGGTGGCCTTCAAGGTGAAGGGCACCTGGGTGGGCAGCCAGACCACCGCCGCCATCAGGATCAAGACCCTGCTCGGCGACAAGTTCCTGGCGCTCAACCCCGCGGGCAAACAGGCGCAGGACCCCGGTCAGCCGATCCCGCTGGCCCGCACCACCTCCCCCTACGACGTGACCCAGGCGTTCACCGGGCTCGGCCAGCAGGTCAGCCAGATCAACACGGTCCAGCTCGGCAAGAGCCTGCAGACCCTCGCCGAGGCGTTCTCCGGCACGCCGCCGTACACCCGCTCGGCGCTGCGCGGCCTCGCGTCGCTGTCCCACGCGGTCGCCTCCCGCGACGCCCAGCTATCCGGCCTGCTGCAGGGGGCCAAGAACGTCACCGGGGCCCTGGCCGGTGAGGACGCCACGTTCGCCAAGCTGCTCGGGGACGGCAACCTGCTGCTGGCCGAGCTGCGCCAGCGGCAGGCCGCGATCCATGCGCTGCTGACCGGCACGCAGGCGCTGGCCGTCCAGCTCTCCGGCCTGGTCAGCGACAACCAGGCCAAGCTCGGGCCCACGCTGCAAGCGCTCGACCAGGTGACCACGATCCTCGCGCGCAACCAGGCCAACCTGAAGAAGGCGCTCGCCCTGGCCGGGCCGTACTACCGGCTGCTCGGCAACGCCCTCGGCAACGGCCGCTGGTTCGACACCTACCTGTGCGGCATCGTGCCCAAGTCCTACCTGCCGCCCGGCACGGGTCCGTCGACCGGGTGCGAGCCCCCGAAACCGTGAGGTCCCGGCGATGATGACGATGCGGATCGGCGGCCTGCTGCGGACGCGGCGGGACCGGCTGGTGCTCGGCGCGGGCGCGGTCATCGTGGCCGGGGCCCTGATCGCCGGCGGCGTGCTCGTGTACCACGCCACCCACAAGGGCGAGCAGGTCACCGCCTACTTCAGCGAGGCCATCGGGGTCTACCCCGGCTCCACGGTCCGGGTCCTCGGCGTCCCGGTCGGCACCGTCGACGCGGTCCAGCCCCAGGGCACCCAGGTCAAGGTCACCATGACGGTGAACTCCGGCGTCGCCGTGCCGGCCGATGCGCGCGCCGTGGTGATCGCGGCCAGCGTGGTGTCCGACCGGTACGTGCAGCTCACCCCCGCCTACACCGGCGGCCCGCAGCTCGCCGGCAACGCGGTGATCCCGGTCAGCCGGACGGCGGTGCCCGTCGAGGTGGACCAGATCTACACCAGCATCAACAGGCTCTCCCAGGCGCTCGGCCCGAACGGGCTGAACAAGAACGGCGCGCTGTCCGAGCTGGTCAAGACCGGTGCCGCGAACCTGACCGGCAACGGGGCCAACCTGCACGCCATGATCACGCAGTTCGGGGCGCTGTCCAAGACGCTGGGCGACAACTCGGGCAACCTGTTCGCCACCATCACCTACCTGCAGCGGTTCACCTCGATGCTGAAGGCCAACGACGGGCAGGTGCACGCGGCCGAGCAGCAGCTCGCCGACGTGTCCGGCTTCCTGGCCAGCGACCGGCAGGACCTGGGCGCCGCGCTGCACGAGCTGTCCATCGCGCTCGGCCAGGTGCAGGGCTTCATCGCGAACAACCGGAGCCTGATCAAGTCCAACGTCACCAAGCTGGCCTCGATCACCCAGATCCTCGCGGACGAGAAGGCGTCGCTGGCCGAGGCGCTGAACAACATACCGCTGGCCGCGGACAACGTGGTCAACGCCTACGACTCCACCAACCACACCCTGGACGGCCGCGGCGACCTGAATGAGCTGTCCATGGGCCCGGGCGCGCACGACCTCACCGCGATCACCCCGGGCGGCACCGGCACCGGCAGCACCGGGCCGGCCGGCGCGGTGCCGCTGTCCCCCTCGGCGCTGCGCGCGGTCCCGCCGCTGCCACTGCCCGCCGTGGGCTTGTACGGCACCCCCGAGGCTGTGCAGGCGGGAGGCCGCTGATGATTCTCACTGAGATACGCGACCGGCGGCCGGCCCGCCCTGCCCGGCGCGCACGGATCCCGGCGCTGGCCGCCGGGGTGACCGCCGCCGTGACGGCTCTGTGCGTCGCGGGGTGCAGTTCGGGCGGGTTCAACGGGATCTACAGCATCTCGCTGCCCGGCGGCGCCGACCTGGGCCCGCACCCCTACCAGGTGACCGCGGAGTTCAGCAACGTGGTCGACCTGGTGCCGCAGTCCTCGGTGAAGGTGAACGATGTCTCGGTCGGCCGGGTGACCAAGATCTACCTGCCGCCGCGAAGCTGGACGGCGCGGGTGACCATGCTGATCAACGGCAGCGTCCACCTGCCGGCCAACGCGATCGCCCAGGTGCAGCAGGCCAGCCTGCTCGGCGAGCAGTATGTCGGGCTGTCCGCGCCGCCGGGCATCCCGCCGCAGGGCCGCCTGACCAGCGGCGCGGTCATCCCGTTGTACCGCACCACTACCAACGCCACCGTGGAGGAGGTCTTCGGCGCGCTGTCGCTGCTGCTCAACGGCGGCGGGCTGGCCCAGCTGCACACCATCACCACCGAGCTCAACGCCGCGCTGGCCGGCAACGAGCCGCAGGTCAGGCAGCTCCTCGGCCAGATCAGCACGCTGATCGGCAACCTCAGCACGCACCGCCGGGACATCATCAGCGCGCTGGATGGCCTGGATTCGCTGTCCGCCACGCTGAAGGCCAGGGACAAGCAGATCGGCCACGTGCTTGATCACATCACCCCGGGCCTGGAGGTACTGGCCGAGCAGCGCACCCAACTGGTCACCATGCTCAACGCGCTGAACCGGCTCAGCGGCATCGCGGTGCACACGATCAACGCCAGCGAGGCCAACTTCGCCGCCAACCTGCGGGCGCTGGCGCCCACGCTGCGGGAACTGGCCGACGCCGGGCAGAATCTCCCGCTGGCGCTGCAGGTGCTGCTCACCTACCCGTTCACCGACCAGGTGCTCAAGGACATCAAGGGCGACTACCTCAACGCCTACCTGTCCCTCCAGGCCGCCCCGGGCACGACGGTCATCGCGCCGGTCGTGCCGCCCACGCCGGCCCCCGCTCCCAAGGGAGGTGGGCGCTGATGCTCAAGCGTTCCACCAGGATCCAGCTCGTGGTGTTCGCGGTGATCGCCGTCCTGGTGATCGGCTACACCGGGTTCCACTACGCCAGCCTGGGCCGCGTGGTCGGCCTGCGCGGCTACTACGTGGTCCGGCTGGAGCTCGCCAACGGCGGCGGGATCTTCTCCCAGGCCAACGTGACCTACCGCGGCGTCTCGGTGGGCCGGGTGGGCGCGGTGCGGCTGACCCCGACGGGAGTCGAGGCCGACCTGAACATCAGCAACGGCGCACCGCCGATCCCGGCGAACCTGCAGGCGACCGTGGCCGACCTGTCCGCCGTCGGCGAGCAGTACGTCAACCTGCGCCCCGCCACCAGCAGCGGGCCCTACCTCACCGCGGGCAGCGTGATCCCGCGCCAGGACACCCAGCTCCCGCTGCCGGTGACCAGCCTGCTGACCAGCGTCAACGACCTCTCCACCTCGGTGCCGCTCGGCGAACTGCGCACCGTGCTCAACGAGCTGGCCACCGGGTTCGGTGGCACAAGCACCAGCCTGCAGGCGCTCATCGACGGGCAGAACAAGCTGGTCCGCGCGGCCGGCGCCGCGCTGCCACAGACCGACACGCTGATCCAGGACAGCCAGACGGTGCTGCGGACCCAGAACGAGGAGGCCGCGGCGTTCCGGTCGTTCGCCGCCAGCGCGCGGCTGTTCGCCGGGCAGCTTGTCGCCTCGGACTCCGACCTGCGCCAGCTGTTCGCCAACGGCGCCCCGGCCGCGACCCAGCTGGCCGGCCTGATCACCGACAACACCCCCACGCTGGGCGCGCTGATCGCGAACCTGCTGACCATCTCGGAGATAACCCTCACCCGCGGCGCCGCGCTGCAGGAGACGTTCTCCGCCCTGCCCGCGGCGATCGCGGCCGGGTCGACGGTGATCACCAACAAGGGGGCGCGGTTCGGGGTGGCGCTGACCTTCTTCAACCCGCTGCCATGCACCGACGGGTACCAGGGCACGAAGATCCGCAACGGGCTGGACACCTCGCCCGGGCCGCCGCTGAACACCAATGCCCGGTGCACCTCCCCGCCCAGCACCGGGATCGACGTGCGCGGCTCGGCGAACGCCCCGGCCCCCGAGTCCAACTCCGGCCTGGCCAGCCTGTTGGGGGTGGGCCCGTGAGGCTGTCCCGACCGGTCCCGGCCGTCACCTAGGTTTGGCACGTGTCCTCGGCAAGCATGACCACGAAACCGGGCGCCCGCGGGTGGCTGGCCGAGCCGCTCGTGGCTACCGCGCTGGCGCTGGCCGTCCTGGCCGCCCTGTTCGCGGCGTGGTCCGGCTGGTCGGTGTACCGCGCGTCGAACGCGGGCCCGCCCGCCGCCGCCCAGCTCCGTGACCAGGTGCTGCAGGCGGGCGAGCAGGGGGTGCAGAACTTCAACACGCTCGACTACCGGCATGTCGCCGCGGGCCTGGCGCTGTGGGAGCAGTCCTCGACCGGGCCGCTGCACACCGAGATCGTGGCCGGCCGCGCGCAGTTCACCCGGCAGATCGAGCAGACCAAGACGGTCACCACGGCACGGATCCTGGACGCCGCGCTCACCGCGCTGAACCCGCGGGCCGGCACGGCGAGCGTCATCGTGGCGGTCCAGATCACCGTGACCCCGGCCAGCGGGTCGCCGGTCACCAAGCAGAGCCGCCTGCTCGGCACGCTGGCCAGGACGCCGTCCGGATGGAAGCTCAGCGCCCTGGGCCAGGTCCCGGTCGGCGCCGCGTCCTCCGGCAGCGGGAAGGGCTCTGCCGGTGGCTGACAAGGACGTCGAGGTCACCGAGGCCACGGCCGGGCCCGCGGACGCGGCACCGGACGTGCAGCCTGCGGCGGGGGATGCGCAGACCGCGGCAGACGAGCGGCCCGCGAAGGACGGTCAGCCCGCGACGGACGGTCAGCCCGCGACGGATGACCAGCCCGCGGCGCCGGAAGAGCCGCGGTCCGGGCGCCGGGGCTGGCGGGCAGCCGCCGCGCTCGGTGCCGCCACGGTGGTCCTCGGCGGGTTCGGGGTGTGGGCCACGCTGCACGCCAGCAGCCTGCGGGCCAACGCCGCCGCGCAGAACACGGCGCTCACCGACGGGCCGGCCACCACCGCCGTCCGGCGGGAGATCTCCGCCGCGGTCAATACGATCTTCTCCTACAGCTACGCGAACACCGCGTCCACCAGGCGGGCCGCGCAGGGCCTGCTCACCGGCCCGGCGGTGCGCCAGTACAACACCCTGTTCGCGCTGGTGACCAAGAACGCGCCGGCCCAGAAACTGGTCGTCACCACCAGGGTCACCAACAGCGGGGTGGAGATGCTCGGCGGCGACCGGGCCCGGGTGCTGGTCTTCGCCAACCAGCAGGACACCAGGGCCGGCACCGGCCAGACCAGTTACGCCGGCGCGATGTTCGCCGTCACCGCCCTCCGCCAGGGCGGCCGGTGGAAGATTGAGAACATCGACACGTTCAGCGGTTAGGGCGTGTCCCGTAGATCTATGCCATCGCGAGCGGCCGCCTGGGACTCCGGCGGCGAGGAGGGCGAGCCACACCGTGACCGGCACCGTGCAGGCGCGGCTGCTCGCCGCGGTCGCCTGCCCGGCGGCGCTGGCCTGCCTCGTCGCCGCGTGCGGGAGCCAGCCGCCCGCCGCCGGCGGTACCGGCCCGGCCGGTGACGCCGCAGCCTCGCCCGCCGCCGTGCGGCCCGCCGCCGACCCGGCCTCGGCCACCCCGTCTGCCAGCCGGACGCCGGCCGCGGCGGCCAGGCCGCTCGCCGGGATAACCGTGGGCATCGACCCCGGCCATAACGGCCTCAATGGCACCAATCCCAGCTACATCAATCACATGATTTGGAACGGCCGGGAATCCGAGACCTGTGACACCACCGGCACCCAGACCGCGAGCGGCTACACCGAGGCACGGTTCAACTTCAACGTGGCGCGCTATTTGCGGGCCGCTTTGCTCGCCGACGGTGCACACGTGGTGATGACCCGGCAGAACAATGACGGCGTCGGGCCCTGCGTGGACCGCCGGGCCCGGATACTCGACGATTCCGGCGCCCGGGTGGCGATCGACATCCACGCCGACGGCGGCCCGGCCTGGGGCCGGGGGTTCACCGTGCTCGAACCGGTCGCCGACGGCCCCAACGACCACGTGATCCGCGCCTCGGAACGGTTCGGCGCCGACGTGCGCTCCGCCCTGCTGGCCGGCACGAACATGCCGGTGAGCGACTACTACGGCAGCAACGGCGTCGAGTTCCGCAACGACCTCGCCGGGCTCAACCTCACCACGATGCCGAAGGTGCTCATCGAGACCGGCAACATGACCAACGCGACCGACGCCGCGCTGCTGACCGCTCCCCGTTTCCAGCGGCGGCTGGCAGCGGCGCTCCTCGCGGCGATCCTCGCCTTCCTGCACAAGAACTAGTTCGCTTGCCAACATTCCACGCCGCCGCGTTATCCCGGGGGAACGACCCCCGGACCCCCGGTGGCCGCCTGCACACTAATGGTGACTGCAATAAAGACCGACCGGCCGCTTCACCACCACGCTCACGATCCCCCAGGCGGCGGCCGGCGCGAACGTCGTCGCCGTGCGCGGCAACCACAGTGGCGGCCAGGCGAGCGCCACGTTCACCGTGACCGGCTGACGGCACATCGGCCGCTAACGGGTCACATCGGCAGGGTCCGGCCCGCGGCGATCGCGGTCAGCTTGTCCGGGTTGGCGAGCAACTGGATCGCCGTGATCCTGCCGTCGCAGGCCACCAGGGTCAGGGCCGCGATCGCCCGGCCGCCCGCCGTGATCAGCGTGCCCGGGCCGCCGTTGATCTCGACGGCTTCCAGGCTTATGTCGGCGATCTCGATGCCCATGTACGGCCGGCTGGCGATGGCCGCCAGGAACCGCGCCACCTTGCCGGCCCCGGTGATCGGCCGCCGCGCGGCGCGCGCCTTGCCCCCGCCGTCGGTGAGCAGCGTCACGTCCGGCGCGAGCAACGTCATCAGCCCGTCGATGTCACCGCCGCTGGCGGCGGCGAGGAACCGCTCGGTCACCTCACGCTGCTGGCCGGCGTCCACGTCGAACCGCGGCCTGCGTGCCTGGACATGCTCGCGCGCCCGGTGCGCGAGCTGCCGCACCGCGGGCGCGGACCGGCCGAGCGCCGTGCCGATCTCGGCGTGGCCGAAACCGAACACCTCGCGCAGCACGAAGACGGCCCGCTCCTCCGGGGTCAGCGACTCCAGGACCACCAGCATGGCCACCGATACCGACTCGGCCAGCTCCGCCCGTTCCGCCGCGTCCGGGCCCGTCTCGGTCAGCAGCGGCTCGGGCAGCCACGGCCCGATGTAGGCCTCACGCCGGGACCGGACCGAGCGGAGCCGGTTCAGCGCGGTGTTGGTGACGATCCTGGCCAGGTAAGCCCTGGGGTCGGCGACATCCGCGCGGGGCGCCGCCGACCAGCGCAGCCACGCGTCCTGGACCGCGTCCTCCGCGTCCGCGATGGTGCCCAGCATTCGGTAGGCCACCGCGAACATGAGATCGCGGTGCGCCTCGAACACCTCCGCGTCGGTCACGCCGGCCGTTGTCCGGCCGTCCCGGCCGCCGTGGTACCTGCCGCCGCGGCCCCGGCCGCCGGGACCTCGCACCGGTCCTTGAACCCCTGCGCCGTCAGCCCCAGCGCCGAGTTGATCCGCGACCGCAGGTTCTCCACGGCCACGATCGCGGTGAGTTCCACCAGCTGCGCCTCGCTCAGGTGCGCGCCGAGCCGCGCCACCATCTCGTCGGTGACGCTCGGCGGCGTGTCCGTCATCGCCTCGGCGTACTCCAGCACGAGCCGTTCCAGCCCGGTGAACACGTCGCTGTCCCGCCAGCCGGGCACGGCGCGGATCTTCTCCGCGGGCACGTGGTGGTTCATCGTGGCTTCCCAGTAGCCGAAATCCAGGCACCAGGCGCAGCCGATCGACGCGGCCGCGGCCATGACCGCGAGGTCCTTCAGGCCGCGGTCCAGGGCCCGCCACCGCTCCACGCCCAGCTCGAACAGCGCGTACGAGCGCGCCACCTTGATGTTGTGCGCCACGGCGGCGCCGGGATCGAGCATCGTCCCGTACCTGCGGCGGGCGAACCGGGTGCCGATGCGGTAGCTCAGCGTGTTAGGCGGGTCGAGGGAGATGCGCGCCATGGCCATGTCCTTTCCTTGCCTGCGTCCTCACCCACCGTCGACACGCGAAACCCGCCAGGTGTGACAGGCGGCCCGGAGGTCAGGCGGCGTAGGTGCGCAGCACCCGCAGCGCGGCCTGGCCGTGCGGGCCGGTGGCCCGCAGCCCGGACTCATCCGGCGGCAGCCGCTGCGCGGCCACCCGGCAGAACGCGCCCGCCGGGCCGCTGATCCGCGAGCCGGCGTCCTCCGGCCCAAACCGCCAGGATGACCCCCCGTCCGGGGCGGTCAAGTCGCACCGGACCTCCGGTGCTTCCCCGCCGGCCAGCGCGAACGCGTACGGCAGCGTCCGGTGCGCCAGCCAGGCGATGTGCCGCAGCCGGTCGGTGTCCGGGAACGGGATGCCGAGCGGCCCGGTGATGTCCAGGCCGTGGGCCCAGTGCTCGGCCAGCCGGGTGGTGGCCATGGTGGCCGGCTTCATCGGTGCCTCCACCCAGGACAGGGGCTGCCCGGGATCGGCCGCGCGCAGCGCGCTCAGTGCCGCGCGCCTGGCGTCGCGCCAGCGCTGGAAGATCAGGGCTGGCTCGGCGCGTTCGGCCCGGACCAGATCGTCCATGATCTGGTCCACCGCGGCGTCGGACCCGGGCCCGGCGCGGAGGACGGCACCCTCGGTGCTGGCGACCACCGCCTCCTCGGACTGCGCGAGGTGCAGCACCACGTCGGCGACGCTCCAGCCGGGTGCCGCCGACGGCGCCGCCCACTGCGCGCCGTCGAGGCCGCCGAGGATCTCCTCCAGCCGGTCAAGCTCCGCCTCAAGGTCGTCAAATATGGCCATGCCTGGACTATGCCACGCCCGCCGCGTCCGCCATCACGGCACCCGCAGCGGGCCTGCTGGCCTGGCTTGATATCGGTCTCAGCCGGGGACGCTAGCGCCCGTGAGCGGACTTTCGTGCTCGCCACTCCGGATCGAGGATGGCGTACACGAGTTCGTCCGCCCACTGTCCCTTGGCCAGCCGGTAGTGCACGAAGTGCGCCTCCCGGCGCATGCCGATCCGCTCCATCAGGCGCGCTGACGGGTGGTTGCGGGCGTCACAGGACCCGATGATCCGGTGCCAGCCGATGGTGTCGAACCCCAGCGTGAGCAGGGACTCGGCAGCCTCGGTGGCGAGACCTCGCCCGTGGTAGTCCGGGTTGAAGACGAAGCCGATCTCGCCCTGCCCGTTCTCCCAGCTGAGCAGCTTGAGCCCGGCCTCGCCGACCACCTTCCCGGCCTCACGCCAGACCACGGCGAACGTGAGCCAGTCACCCCCGGCGCTGAGGGCGGTCTCCTCGCACTGCTGAACCAGGGCCTCCCGTGCCTGCGCGCGATCACGGGCATCCCAGGACAGATACCGGGCCACATCCGGGCGGGACTGGTAGTCGTAGAGGTCATCGAAGTCGCCGGAAGTGAAGGGGCGCAAGGTCAGCCGGGCTGTCTCAACCGGGCGCTCGGGGCGGAACATTGGCCGATGGTAGCTGAGAAACCCAGCGAGAATCCGGCGCTGAGCCAGCCCGCTGCCCTGACTAATGAGAGTTACTGGGTCGGCTGTACGGTCGGCGGCAGCTGGTGCCGGGAATCTGCCCCAAGGCCCGGGAGCCCTTCGAGGAGGATGTCGACGATTAGCTTGGCATATTTCCCATCCGGGTCCAGGTCGGGATCGAAGACGGTGACCTGCGCGCCTGTCGCACCGGGTGCGAGCGCGGCGAGCAGGTCCGTGAGCTGCCTTGCGTCCAGCCCACCCGGATCCGGGCTGTCTACGGCCGGCATCACCTGAGGGTCGAGAATGTCAACATCAAGGTGCAGCCAGTAGCCGGCGAGATCTGGCCGGCCGAGCCTGGCGCGTATTTCGGCCGCGACCGTAACCGCCGGCCCCGCGGTGATGACCTGGGCGGGAACTGTCATGGCAAGGAGGCTGCGGGCCTCCGCCAGGTGCTCATCGGACTCGCGGCAGCCCGCATGAACGGTATCGGCGGCCTGAAAGTATGGGCCTAGCCCGTCGATGTCGGCGATCGCGGGCCAGTGCCTGCCTACCGCGGCCGCCAGGTCCTCTCCAGCCAGGCTGGCGCATGCTGCCGAATTACCTGGATGCCGGAAGTCGGTATGGCCATCCAAATGCACCAGGCCAAAGCGGCCCGCCCGGCGCAGCGCCACCCCGGCCGCGACCAGCAGGCTGCAATCACCGCCGATGACCAGCGGGACATGACCGGCCGCCCTCAGGTCAGCTATCCGCGCAGCGAGCCTGCGGGCATGATCGATAATCAGCGCCTGATTGCGAAGCACGCCCGAAGCCGGGTCGTCGGCGTATCGCCCGGGCAGCACGATCCCGGCGTCTTGAGCACCGTACTCAGCGAACCGGCGGAACAAGCCTGCTTCGCGCAGCGCCTCGGGTGCCTTAGCGCACCCAGGTACGCTTGTCGGCTGCGGAGGCTGCAGGCCCAGATTGCTGGGCGCGGAAACCAGGGCAATCACGGCCCAACTATCGCATCCGCTGGGCAGTACCGGCCTAGAGGCCGGCACGTTCTGGGGGCATTTCCCCGCCACCAAGGTCTTCCAGGCACACCGATTCGCGCCCGTGAGCCGGTAGCCGCTCCAGCTCCGGTCACCCGGTCCCGTAGCCGGTCACCGAAGCGCCCGCATGGGTCTTTCCCATTCCTCCAAAGGCTGATTGGCTGAGATAAGTGCTGGAAAGGAGGCATCATGCATGAGTTGATCGCCAGCCGCTACATGAATCAATTTCTGCTGGTTCGCCCCGGCCATCGCAATGGGGTTAACATCGGCCCACGCCGCTATCGCGAGCTGGCCGACTCCGCAGTACAGGATCGGCCGCCAGGGTGGTTATTCCTGGTGGTGCGGCGCGCCTGGCCAGACCTTACGCCGCCGCTGGGGCTGTTGGGCGAGTGGGTACTGGTGCGGCCCATGTCACGCTATGGATTTGCACGTGCATCGTACGAGCTCAACCTGGGCTGTAACTTTGACTGCCCGATGTGTTACCTCGGGGTGAAACAGTTCAGAGGCCTGGACTGGCAGGACCGGGTCACGTTGCTGCACGCCATGGCTGAGGCAGGCGTGCTCTTCCTTCAGTTAACCGGCGGTGAACCGCTGATCGACAAGCTGTTCCCAGCCGTCTATGGCCTGGCATACGAACTGGGCATGATGATCTCGGTTTCCACGAACGGCTCCCGGCTGTCCAGCCCAGCGATCCTGAGCCTGCTGACACAACGGCGCCCCTATCGCGTCACGGTCTCCGTCTACGGGGCAACCGCCCAGACGTATGATGCGGTGACGCGCCGCCGTGGCTCGTTTCAGGCGTTCTCCCGTGGCATTACCGCGGCCTGTGAAGCGGGTCTCAATCTGAACCTGAATGTGATCGTGGTCAAGGACAACGCTCATGAGGTAGCGGCTATGACCGCGATGGCGGAACGACTGGACGTGCCACACACCGTCTACACCAACATTTCCCCAACGATCTATGGTGGGCCAGAATCCCTGCCGTCTCAGTCGGCCGCACACCTGCGCCGGCGCAAGGTCTTCACCGGTTGTAACGCCGGGCATACGTTCTTCCACGCCGACCCGCACGGGCGGGTATCCATCTGCAAGGTTGGCCGCGATGAACAGATCAGCCTCATTGAGGAAGGAACCGGTGCGCTGCGGCGCCTAGGCGCAATCGCGGACTCACTGCTGGCACGCACCGGGGGATGCACGAGCTGCCAGTTGTCCGGCGCATGCACAGTGTGCCGACCGCTGGCAAAGCGATACCAACAGGCCCGTGCGCCCCTGCATACGTACTGCCAGCACGGCGAGCAAGGAGGGAGGTGAGCCATGCCGCCGGTACCTGTGGAGATCCAGTCTCCGCAACACGCCGATGACGACGAGATTGAGTTCGTCCCCGACCTGGACGTCTACGTGGAAGACTCGATGTGCTCGTGCAACGCCGGTGACGATAACCCCTACTAGCCCGGGCAACCCCGTGCGGCCCGGGCCAGCGGAGATCGCGGCTGCTATTGCCGCGACCGATGGTGAGGGACGCTTGTGGAGCACATTGACTGGGGCGACCTGGGGGCACCGGTCCGTGCGGCGATCCAACGGCGTACGGGCCAGGTGCACACGGTGCGCACCGCTGCCGCAGGGCTGAACTCACAGCTTGCCCTCATCCTGGACGCAACGGCGGGGCAGGTATTCGTCAAGGGCCTGCCCTCCGGTCATCCGGGAGTGGCGCGCCAGCGCCGGGAAGCAATGATCAACACTCATATCGCAACGGTGGCACCCCGGCTGTTGTGGCAGACCGAAGAGGCCGGCTGGAACCTGCTGGCCTTCGAATACATCCCCGGCACCCGCCATGCGGACTACCGGCCAGGGTCCCCGGACCTGCCGAGAGTCGTAGCGGTCATGAACCAGCTGCGCCAACTCCGCTGCCCTGACCTGCCGGTCAAGCAGGCCACACAGCGCTGGTCGGCCTACCTGGATGACCAGGCCTGTGCGTGGCTGGACGGGGATGCCCTGCTGCATACCGACTTCAACCCGCTGAACGTGCTCCTCACCCCCACGGCTACGTGGATCGTGGACTGGGCCTGGCCAACCCGCGGCGCCGCCTTCATAGATCCGGCGTGCTTCCTGCTCCGACTGATCGCGAACGGCCATACCCCCGCTGGCGCGGAAAGCTGGGCAGCGCGATGCACCGGGTGGGACCTGGCACCGAGGCCCGCCGTCAACGCCTTCGCCACCGCCAGTGCCCGCTTGTTCGCCGAGATCGCCCGCAACGACCCTCAGCCGTGGAAGCTGCAGCTAGCTGGGGCGGCCAGCCAATGGCTCGCTTACCGGATCCAGGGCAACTGAGCGCCGGCCGCGGTGACCTCGCGGAGCGCGGCGAGAATCCTCGACGGAAGATGATGACACGCCCGTGATTATGCTTGTGCGCGGTATCGCGCAGGCCGGCCCACCGATCCGCGCCCGCGCCTGGGATTGACAAGCCGGAGGTGGCCAGTGACGGCCCGGGACCCGCAGGCTCCCAGCGGAATCGACCCCACCAGGCCCAACGTTGCCCGGACCTACGACTACTTCCTCGGCGGCAAGGACAACTTCGCCGCCGACCGCGAGGCCGGCGAACGGATCCTGCGGGTGTCACCAGAGGTGCGCTCGACGCTGCGCGCGAACCGGTCATTCCTCGGCCGAGTGGTGCGCTTCCTGGCCGGCGAAGCGGGGATCACCCAGTTCATCGACCTGGGGACGGGCCTGCCCACGCAGGAGAACGTGCACCAGGTAGCCCGGGCCGCCAGCCCCGCGGCCAAGGTGGTGTACGTCGACAACGACCCGGTCGTCCTCGTGCACGCGAGGGCACTGCTGGCGGGCGATGAGAACACCACCGTCGCCAGGGCCGACCTGCGCAGGCCCGGCGAGGTTCTCACCGCCCCCGAACTGCTCGGCCTTATCGACCTGGCACGGCCGGCCGCGGTGCTGATGATGGCGGTCCTGCACTTCGTCGGCAAACAGGACAACGCCCCGGCCATTGTCGCCGGATACCGGGACGCGCTGGCTCCGGGCAGCTACCTGGCGATGAGCCTGGGCACCACGGATGGCGTCGATCCAGCCAAGATCGCTGATGCGCAGCGGGTATACCGTTCTGCCACAGCGCAGCTCACCTACCGCACCCGCGCCGAGATCGAGCAGTTGTTCGGCGGCTTCGAACTGGTCGAGCCCGGGCTTGTCCGGCTGCCGCAATGGCGGCCGGACTCCGAACTGGCCGTGCGTGCCGAACGGAAGGGCTCGGAGTGGATGCTGGGCGGCGTGGGCCGCAAGGCTTAGTCTCCCGCAGAGTCACTAAGGCCTGCCCGGGAGGCGGAATTAGGGCGTTCATACGATCCGGTGGCCCCGGCCTTACGGCGATGCTGAAGGCACGAACGGACAGAGGGTCCGTGGGAGAGGAGCACCTGAGATGACTGCGATCGAGCGCGGGACGCGCTTCGGCCGGATCGTGCGCCGCGTGGCCGACGTCGTGGCGGAAATGAACTACTCGCAGCGGCGGGCCACGGAGCTGTTCATGGGCCTCGACGAGCGTCGCTAAGCCGTCCGGGCCCATGGTGGCCGACGGTGAATCCCGGAACCAGAGCACCGGCGACCGGGCACGGGCCAGCGGCACGCGCCCGGCCGCTCAGTGCGCCCAGGCGGGCCGGGCGTGCCCGCCGGCTCCGGGCGCCGGCACACCCTAGCCGAGCTGGGGGATGACCTCCGCGGCCAGCCGCTCGGCGTGCTCGGCCTGGTCGAACATGGCCGTGAAGAGGATCAGCTCCGCGCCTGCCGCGGTGACCTCGCGCAGCGCGGCGACGCAGTCGGCCGGCGTGCCGGCCACCACCGCGGCCTCGATGTCGGCCGACCGCCGGCCGTAAAGGTGCTCCATCTCGTCGTTTATCCGCCGCCGCGCCCGCCCGGCGTCCTCGTCGATCGCGATGTACACCCGCTTGGCGATGGCGAAGTCCGCGGCCGGGCGGCCCGCGCTGGCGAGCTCCTCCCGCACGGCCCGCACCTGCTCGGCGAACCTGGCGGTGGGCGTGGAGCCCGCGCCGAAGAAGCCGTGCCCCAGCCGGACGGCCCGGCGCAGCGCGACCGGCCCGTTCGCGCCGAACCACAGCGGCGGGTACGGCTTCTGGAACGGCTTGGGCTCCATCGGCGCGTCCCGCAACTGCCAGAACTCCCCGTCGAAGGTGACCCTGGGCTCGGTCCACAGCGCCTTCATCAGCGCGATGCCCTCGGTGAACCGGGCGAGGTACCGGTCCGGGTCCACTCCGAACGCGGCGAACGGCCGCACCTTGCCGCCGGTGCCGACGCCGACGTCGATCCGGCCGCGGCTGAGCTGGTCCAGCGTGGCCAGGCTCTTGGCCAGGTGCACCGGGCTGTGCAGGGTGGACACGAAGACCACGCAGCCCAGCCGCATCCGCTCGGTGCACGCGGCCGCGTACGTCATCGATTCGAGCGGGCCGAGCTGCGGCGCCGCCCCGAGCATGTTCTCCTGCGCCCACGCGCTGTCGAAGCCCAGCTCCTCGGCGCGGCGGAAATAGTTGAGATACGCGGCCGGGTCGAACTCACCGTCCGCGACGAACTGGGGTATCGCGATGGCGAACTTCACAGCCCGCATCGTAGCTCGGTGGCGAGCATGTCCATCAGCCCACCGTCGCGTAGCACCGGATGGCCCGGTCGTTGTCCGCCGCCGGGTCGATCGTGAGCCGGTGGTGACCGCGGCGCTCGAACAGGAACCCGGCCAGCAGTGCCACGGCCTCGGCACCCGCGCCCCGGCCCTGGAACCGGCCGCTGAGGTAGATGTCAATCCCGGCGTGCCGGTACTGCGGGTCGTTCTCCTCGTCGTACTGGATACCGCCGGCCACCTCGCCGCCGATCTCCACGACGAGCAGCACGGCCGGCCCGCCGGACCGCAGCGCGGCCGCCAGCACCCGGGCCGGGTCCGGGTCGCCCCACCACCGGGACACCGACGGCTCGGCCAGGATCGCGTGCAGCCGCGCGGCGTCCCCCCGGCGGCCCGGCCGCAGGGTGACCGTGCGCCCGGTCAGACGGCCAGGTTGCCGCGCAGGTGCCCGGGGCTGGAGGTGCCGACGATCGTGCTGGACAGGTCCGGGTGGCTGAGCGTGAAGCGCAGCACGAACTCCAGCCGGGGCATGCCGCCGAGCAGGTCGTCCAGCCCGGCGGACTCCCACCGGCGCTGGCCCTCGCCGGGGGCGAGCCCGAGCGGCCCCTGGGCCCAGTTCTTGTCCGCGGCGGGCCCGCCGCGGGCAGCCCCGCCCCGGATCAGCGTCCCGGCGCCGGCCCGGGCCGCGGCGGTGATGAGGTCCTCGTGCTCCCGCTGGACCACCGAGTAGGGGATCTGGAACACGTCGAAGACGCCCATGGCGATGTGGTCCGGCAGGTTCGGCAGGATGCCCGACATGCCGAGGAACCGGGTCTTGCCCTCCTCGCGCACCGCCATCAACGTCTCGATGGTCTGCTCCGCGGCCATCTGATCGCGGCTGGGCGACATGTGCACCTGCACCAGGTCCAGGTGGTCGGTGCCCAGCCTGCGCAGGCTCTGCTCGATCCCGGCCCGGACGTTGGCGGCGCTGTAGTCGTGCGGGAACGGCGGCCGGGCGCCGGGCGGCGGCGGGCCGAGCAGGCAGCCGCACTTGGAGGCCAGGAAGTACTCGTCCCTGCGGTGGCCCAGGTAGCGCCCGATGAGCTCCTCGCTGCGGCCGTAGTCGATGGATGTGTCGATCAGGTTGATGCCGCTGTCCAGCACCTCGTTGAGCAGCCGCCCGGCGTCCTCGTCCGCGATCACCGGCCCGTGCGGCTGGCCGCGCAGCTCCATGGCGCCGTAGCCGAGGATGGTCACGTCCGCTCCGGTCCGCCCCAGGCGGCGGGTCTCGATCGTCATGCTTCGAACGCTACCCGGCTGCCAGTGGCTAACCACGGGCGGGCGGGGCGGGCGGATCCCGGCGGGCCACGGGCTGCGTAATGCATGTTCGTGCCTTTCGTGGCGGCGCCCGGTCACGCGTCGCGGTACCGGAACAGCAGGCCGCCGGCCAGCAGCGCCCCGGCCGCCCAGGCGGCCAGCACGGCCAGGCCCTGCCACGGGCTCAGCGGCAGGCCGCGCAGGCCGGTGGTGGCCTGGATGTCCAGCCCGGCGGTCATCGGCGCGGTCTGGAGCAGGTGCCGCTGCACGGTCTGGTTGCTCACCACCGCGGCGACGATCGGGAACAGGTAGAGCAGCCCGAGCACGGTCCCGATGGCCACCGCCGGGTCCCGCACCGCGGCGGCGGCACCAAGGCTGAGCAGCGCGATCAGGGCGAGGTAGAGGACCGACCCGGCGGCGGCGCGGAGCACCGGGCCGTCGGCCAGGCTCAGCGGCGCGAAGCCGTGCGCGCGGCTGAAGCCATGGCCGGGCAGGATGAGCCAGCCGGTGAGCAAGCTGCCGAACACGGCGGCGGTCCCGGCGGCCAGGGTGACCGCGGTGACCACGGCCGCCTTGGCGGCCAGCACGGTGACCCGGCCCGGCATCGCCGCCAGGGTGGTGCGGATCATGCCGGTGCTGTACTCGGTGCTGACCGCCAGCACGGCCAGGATGGCCACGACCGCCTGGCCCAGGTCGGTCCCGGTGAGGCTGATCTTGCCGGGGTCCTGACCGCAGCCGGCGGCCGGGCACCGGGCGGCCGCCGCGGCCGCGGCGCTGACCGCCACGGTCACCGCGATAACGGCGAGCAGCAGCCAGCCGGTGCCCGGGGAGGTGCGCAGCTTGGCCCACTCGGCGCGCAGCGCGTCGCGGAGGCCGGTGCCCGTCACGGCGGGCGCGGGCCGCGGGGCCGCCCCGGCCGGGGTGCCTGCCCCGCCCGGGGTGCCCGGTGCCGCCGCTGCGCCCAGTGCCTGGCTCATGCGTCCCGCCGGCGGAGCAGGAACAGCGCCAGGCCCAGGGCGGCCGCGGCCCACGCGCAGAGCACGGCGAACCCGGCCCAGGGCGCCAGCGGGTAGCAGCCTCCCGCCACCGTGCAGGCGTTGCTGACCTGCGGGTAGTCCGGGATGGCCTGCTGTATCGCCAGGCCCGCCGCCGGGACCAGCCGCATCAGCCAGTCATCCGCGCCCGGGGACAGGACGTTGGTGACCGCGATGAGGAACGGCAGGACGATCGCGGCGATGACCGCGGTGACCGCGATGGCGCTGCGGCGCAGCGCGGCCCCGATGGCGAGGGCGAGGACGGCGGCGACGGCGAGCAGCGCCCCGGTGCCAGCCGCCATCCGCACCTCGGTGAGCGTGCTCGCCGGGTACAGGTAGTTGCCGTTGGCCCGCAGCACGTGGCTGCCCAGCGGCATCGCGACGGCCGCGGCGGCGAGCCCGGCGGCGAAGCTGACCGCGGCGATCACAATCGCCTTCGCGGCCAGCACCCGGCCCCGCCGCGGGCTGGCCGCGAACGTGGTGCGGATCAGGCCGCGCCGGTACTCGGCGGTGACGAACATCGCCGCGACGACGACCACGGCGATCAGCCCGGCGAACGCGCCGACGAGGGTGTGGTCGAGGGTCTGGCCGGGGCCGGCCCCGCCGGGCTCGTCCGGCGCGATGTCGCCGGACCCGGTCACCGTGAACCTGCCGCCCGCCTGGTGGTACCCGCCGGGCATGGCCGGGGAGGCGTCGCCGGGGCCGGCGCCAAGCTGGGTGCCGGTCCAGGCGCCCGGCGCGGCGCCGCGGAGGCTGACGTGGTCGAGGACCGCGGTGGCCAGGGTGGGCCCGCCGGTGCCGCTCTTGCCGAGCAGGCCCTGGGCCGTGGTCACGGTGAAGGCCGGGGAGGTGGAGAACAGGCCGGCCTGCACGGTGGCTGGCAGGCCGGGCAGGGTGGCGGTGCCGACCTGCGCCCAGTGCGCCCCGTCGGCCGACTCGTACCCGGTGACCGTGTCCCCGGCCCTGGTGAGCCGCAGCCAGCGCGGGGACGCCGGCGTCGGGCGGCCCGGCGGCCCGGCGGCGTCGTGGGTGTAGTCGTACTGCATCCGGACGCCTTGGCCGCCGGTGACCATGATCGCCGCGTAGGCGGAGCCCTGGGCGGTGCTCGCCTTGATGATCAGGCCGCCCTTGGACCATGGTTCGAGGCCGGCGCGCATGCCCGACCCCGGGCGCTGCCCGGCCCGGACCCGGCCGCTCGTCGCGGTGGGCAGCAGGCCGGTCAGCGAGGTCACCCGCGCGGTGATGCTGCCATGGCTGGCCAGGGACCGGTGCACGAGGTAGAAGGTGTCGGTCACCGCCTCGCCGCCGGGGCCCGCCGGGTGCAGGAAGTGGCACGGCTTGCCGTTGCACGAGGTCATGCTGCCGGCCGCCGACAGCAGCCCGACCAGCACGGTCACCAGTACGGCGACGATCATGCCGATGACCCAGCCGCGCACCGTGCGGAACTTGGTCCACTCGGCGCGGAGGGTGCCGGCGAAACTGTCCCGGGCGGCCGGGGCGGTGACCTGAGGGGGCGCCTGGATGGCGGTCATAGCCGGACCTCCGCAGTGCTAGCCCGGGGGGGCGACCCCCCGGAGCCCCCCGGAGGGTCTGCCCGGTACTCGACCGCGTCCTGGGTCAGGCCCAGGTAGGCCTCTTCCAGCGTGGCGCGGTGCGCGGACAGTTCGGAGAACGGCACCGCCTGCCCGGCGAGCAGGGCCGAGATCTGCCCGGGGTCCAGCCCGGTGACGGTCAGCAGGCCGGCACCGGTGACGGTGACGGAGGCCCCCGCGTGCTCCAGCACCATCGCCGCCCGGCCCGGATCGGTGGTGCGCAGCAGGGCCCGGTCGCCGGAGGCGGCGGCGAGCAGCCCGGCCACGCTGGTATCGGCGATGACCTTGCCCCGGCCGACGATGACCAGGTGGTCGGCGGTGTCCTCCAGTTCGCTCATCAGGTGGCTAGACACCAGCACGGCCCGGCCGGCGGCGGCCAGCGACCGGAGGAAGCCGCGCATCCACACGATGCCCTCCGGGTCCATGCCGTTGAACGGCTCGTCCATCATCACCGCCGGCGGGTCGCCGAGCAGCGCGGCGGCGATGCCCAGCCGCTGCCGCATGCCCAGCGAGAACCCGCCCGCCCGGCGCCGGGCCACCTTGCCAAGGCCGGCCTGCTCGATCACCGCGTCGACCCGGCGGGCGTCCAGGCCCTGGGAGTGGGCCAGCCACAGCAGGTGGTTACGGGCGGTACGGCTGGGCTGCAGCGCGCCGGCGTCCAGCAGGGAGCCGACATGGCGCAGCGGGTACCGCAGGCTTGCGTAACGGTGGCCGCCGACCAGCGCGGTGCCCTCGTCGGGGGCATCCAGGCCGAGGATCACCCGCATCGTGGTGGTCTTGCCCGCGCCGTTGGGGCCGATGAACCCGGTCACCTGCCCCGGCGCGACCGCGAACGTCATGCCGTCCAGGGCCAGCGTCGGGCCGAAGCTCTTGCGCAGCCCGCGTACTTCGATAGTCACGTCCATGTGACGGTTGTAGGGCAACGGCGCTAACACCGGCCGAACACGGGCTGTTATTCCGTTGTTAGGCCCGGACGGGCATCCTGGTGGCCGGGGAGGCTGCAACCTGCCTGGAGAGCGCATGCCAGCGGGGAGGCGAGAGATGAGAATGCTGCTGGCGGGCGTGCTGCCGCGCCGCACCGTGCGGATGCGGCTGACCGCCCTGTACGGCGCCCTGTCCGTGGCGTCCGGCGTGGTGCTGCTGGCCATCACCAGCGGCGTGGTCGTGTCCTCGTCCCGGGTGTCGGCGACTGCGGCGAACCAGGCCGTGTTGCCGCCGCTGATCCGGGACCAGATCCGGATCCAGCAGTTGCAGGACGAACTGGCGGCCGCGGAGTCCCAGATCCACTCGGGCGTCCCGCACGGCCTGCTGGCCGGGTCGGCGATCGCGCTGGGCGTCATGACCGTGGTGTCGCTGGTGCTGGGCTGGCTCGTGGCCGGCCGGGTGCTCCGCCCGCTGCGGCTGATGACCGCGGCCACCCGGCGGATCTCCGCGGACAGCCTGCACGAGCGGCTGGCCGTGACCGGCCCCGGGGATGAGCTGAAGGACCTCGCGGACACCATCGACGGGCTGCTGGCCCGGCTGGAGGAGGCGTTCGCGGCGCAGCGGCGGTTCGTCGCCAACGCCTCGCACGAGCTGCGCACCCCGCTGACCACCATGCGGGCCAGCGTCGACGTCGCGGTGGCCAAGCCGGGGCCGGTGCCCGCGCAGACGACCGCCCTGGCGGGCCGGCTGCGTAGCGAACTGGACCGGGTGGACAGCCTGCTCGACGGGTTCCTGGCGCTCGCCCGGGCACAGCACGGCGACCTGCCCGGCCGGGCCACGCTCTCGCTGGAATACCTCACCGCCGCGGCGCTCGCGGTGCGGGCCGGCCCGATCGCCGCCAAGCACCTGACCGTGCACCACGCCACCGGCCACGACGGCACCTGGGTGTCGGGCAGCCAGGCGCTGCTGTGCCGGATGGTGGACAACGTGCTCGACAACGCGATCGGGCACAACCGCGACGGCGGCTGGATCAGCGTCAGCACCGGGGCCGACGGGCACCTCGCCCGACTGGTGGTGGAGACCGGCGGGGATGTGCTTGACCAGGACCAGGTGTCCGAGCTGGCCCAGCCGTTCCGGCGGCTCGCCGCGGACCGGACCGGGTCCGACCACGGGTCCGGGCTCGGGCTGTCGATCGTCGAGGCCATCGCGGCCGCGCACGGCGGCACCCTCGACCTGCGGGCCCGGGCCGAGGGCGGCCTGCGGGTCAGCCTCTGCCTGCCGCTGGCGCTGGCTGGCGCGGGGACCGGTGCCCCGGCATGAGGGTGCTGGTGGTCGAGGACTCACGGTCGCTGGCCGAGGTGCTGGTCGAGGGCCTGCGGGACCAGGGCATGGCGGTGGACGCCGCCCGGGACGGGCTGGAGGCCGCGGCCAAGCTCGACCTCAACTGCTACGACGTCGTGGTGCTGGACCGGGACCTGCCCGGGATCCACGGCGACACCCTCTGCCAGATGATCACCGCCCAGGACGACCGGGTCATGGTGCTCATGCTGACCGCGGCGGACTCACCCGGCGACCGGGTCACCGGCCTGGGCCTGGGCGCGGACGACTACCTGTCCAAGCCGTTCCACTTCCCCGAGCTGGTGCTGCGCATCCGCGCCCTGGCCCGGCGGCAACCCTCGGCCCGCGGCCGCACCCTGCGCGCGGCCGGGATCGAACTCGACCCGGTGCGGCGCACAGTCACCAGGGACGGGCGGCGGCTCGACCTGTCGGTCAAGGAGTTCGCCGTCCTCGAGGCGCTGCTGCACGCCACGCCGGGCTTCCTGTCCGCCGAGGACCTGCTGGAACGGGCCTGGGACGAGCAGGCCGACCCGTTCACCAACACCGTCACGGTGACCATCGGCCGGCTGCGGCGCAAGCTCGGGGATCCGCCGGTGATCACCACCACCCCTGGCGTCGGATACCGCATCGCTGGCCGGGTTGACGCGAACTGACCGCCACCGCCCCGACGGGGAGCGGTGCCGCTGATGCCGTTGATCACCGCGGTGCAGCCGAATTCGGGGACGGCGACGCCGAGCTGAAGATGGCTGATCGTGCCGCGCTCAGCGTTACCGGTCGCGGCAGTAGGATCCGCTCGCCGGTGTCGCGGGGAAACGTGGCAGGGCGGGGAGGCGTCGCAGGACACCTCGGCGGAGGCTTCGCCGGGACGCTTCGCAGGGAGAAGAGGCAGGGATGTGGCTTGACGCGGCGGAGGTGGCCGCCGAGGTGCGGGCGCTGCGGCCGGACTACGCCGCGCTGCTGATCGTCGCCGAGGGACTGCGGCCCGGGCCGAGCGATGAGGCCAGCGACGCGCTGTTGGCCGGTGCCGAGGACCGGGCCCGCAAGCACCTGGGCGGCGCGCGACCCGAGGAACTGCCGCAGGTGGCCGAGTGGCGGGAGGCGTTCCGGGGGTTCGGGGCCAAGCCGCAGCGGACCAGGCCAAGCCTCGAGGCCCTGTTGCGCCGGGTGGACCCGGGCCTGCCGCGCATCGACCGGATCACCGACGCCTACAACGCCGTCTCCATCGCCTGCCTGCTCCCGGTCGGCGGCGAGGACCTGGACCGCTACGCCGGGCCTGCCAGGCTCGTCCGGGCCGCCGGTGACGAGGACTTCGACACCACCGCCGACGGGCAGCCGGTCGTCGAGCACCCCGAGCCCGGCGAGGTGGTCTGGCGGGACGACCGCGGGGTGACCTGCCGGCGCTGGAACTGGCGCCAGTGCCTGCGCACCCGGATCAGCCACTCGACCACGACGGCGATGTTCGTCCTGGACGGGCTCGCTGCCCTCGGCACCGATGGCCTGCGCGCCGCCGAGGCGGAGCTCACCGAGTCCCTGGCCCGGCTCAGCCCCGGCGCCACTTTCGCCTCCCGCCTCCTCGGAGTCGCGGTAGGGACCGCCCTTGCGGGCGGCCCCCCGCACAGATCCCAGCGTGCGGGATTACCGCACTGGGCTCTTACCTTGGGTGCGTGGCGGCGAAGCGCGCCTCCGGGAATGGGTGCACGATGCGGGTTGGGGG
>WNGR01000281.1_pt1 | contig 68926 bp, 58 predicted proteins | sample 5407581 | NCBI WGS metagenome assembly WNGR01 (sample SAMN13153383, study PRJNA577476) | soil metagenome | isolation source: 80 cm soil or saprolite under Garry oak tree replicate 2 | place: USA:California | collected 2016-06-15
CCCGGGAACAATCCTTTCAGGCGTCCGAGTCGCTGAACCTCCAGCGCCCAGCCCTGATGACTCACTCAGATCACGCACCAAACGATCTTGTCGTCGCCCGCTCGGTAGACCCCCCAGCGAGCAGACAGCGCCTCAACGATCGCCAGACCTCGCCCTTCTGGCGCGTCTGTGTCCTCCTCTGCTGGCATCGGCAGAACGAAGGATTGGTCCCATACCAAGATCGCGACTTGCTGGCCATCAGACCGGAGGAGGAGACGGACAAAGTCGCCGGTCGCGTGCGTAACCCCATTGGTGACTAGTTCCGACGTAAGTAGCTCAGCGTCACCAGCCAGATGCGACAGGTTCCATTCGATGAGCACCAGCCTCGCGTGCAACCGGGCGCAGGGCACGGCACCCGGCAGAGAGGCAAGCTCCAGGTTGCTGCCCAGCGGCCATGATCGCGCTAGCTCTACTATGTCTGTTGCTGCTGCGCACGAGGTAGACATCGTTAACCGTTCGCACTGGAGAGGTTCGTTGTCCTACGATCTTTGCCGGTAACGTGCCCGCCGAGCAGCACAAACAGGGCTGAGAGCCCAGCGCTAAGATTGGGAGATCACCACTAAGGAACCGTCCGTCCTGGTGAGAAGGAGGACGCAGAGCGTGAACATCAACCCGAGCAGCAGCCCACTCGCGTTCTTTGCTGCCGAGGTTAAGCGCTTGCGTGGCGTCGCCGGCATGACGCAAGAGCAATTGGCGCAGGCCACAAACTACGCACCGTCTACTGTCGCAGCGATTGAAACATGCCGACTGCTCCCATCTGAGGAGTTTGCCGAGAAGACCGATAAGATCTTTGGCACAGATGGCCACCTGGCACGATTGCAAGAGCTTGTTGAGCAAACCTCAGTGGTGCCCTGGTTCCGTGAACTTCCGAAGGTGGAGCGAGGCGCCAGCGAGATTAGGATGTACGAGCCGTATCAGATTCCGGCTCTGCTCCAGACTGAGGACTACATGCGGGCGGTTGCACGTGCCTATAGGCCCATGCTTTCCGATGCTGACATTGATCAAGCCGTCGCACTGCGCATAACGAGGCAAGAGATCTTTGATCACGAAGAGATTCCACCAGTTAATCAGATGATGACCCCGAGGCTTTGGGCCATCCTGGACGAGTCGGTCTTGTACCGGCTAATAGGTAGCCGACAGATCATGACGGCACAGTCTGAGCACCTTATCTCTATGTCCAGACGGCCAAACATCACAATCCAGGTAATCGCCAACACCCAAGGCGCTACGTGCGCATTCGGCAGGGGGTTTGAGATTCTGGTCTCTAGGTCCGAGTCGCTCATTTACGTTGAGGATATCGGGAGTGCGCGCTATATCCGCAAGACCGACGAAGCAGGCCGGTATATCTTGGTGTTCGATTATCTCAGGGCAAGCGCGCTCGACGAAGAACGAACCCTCAAATTGATCAAGGATACCCTAAAATGACTGACAAACACCTATGGCGGAAGTCTAGTTACTCAAGCCCGCAGGCAAACTGCGTCGAAGTAGCACCACTGCCTCACGGCACGGCAGTACGTGACAGCAAGGATTCAAGCGGGCCCGTGCTCCGGTTCTCCGCAGACTCGTGGCGGAAATTCGTCACTGCTATCAAGGCTCCAGAATAGCCCTGTTTACGTGAATCCCTCACAGCAATCAAGCGATCAAAACAAAACACCTCGCTGCTCAACCCCACAGCCTCGCCCCGAAGATCAGGCAAAGCGCCTGCCTGGTCAGTCCATGTAGCCATGGCCTGGGCAGAATGCCACGTCCAGTCCCCACTGGGTCGCAGCCACCCGCCCGGCCGCTGTCGCCTGGGCGACCACCGAACGGAGCACCCCATCCCAGGAGGCCCGGGGCCTCCCGCAGCGGGCACAACAGCCGCGGTGCACGCGTCCGCATCGGGGTCTGGCCCGCCGGTCAAAGCCAGCGATGCGGCCCGCCATCCGCACCTGCGCGTACGGGTCGCAGCCAGTGCGGCGCACCTGAAAGCCCAGATACCCGGCCATGCCGACAAGGGCCGCGGCCTCTTCCTGGCTGAGGCCGGCCCTTTCCCGGTATTCCCGTATCCGCCTGCCGAGATCCGTGCCGCCCTGAGGAGCCCCGTCTGCCATGTGTGCCATCGCATCCCTACCGTCGGCTACGAGTCGGCGCTGCCACACATTCCTTCCCGGCCCCCACGGTCGCCAGCTGCAATGGGACTTTGGTCCCTACCCCAAGTCATGACCACGGGGCACACTGACGCGGGCGCGGTGTTGCGTCCCCCGGCACGGCGGCAGGCGGGACTACCTCTACCCGCGGGAGGAACCGAATGACTGATGGCCGCTGGCTGCAGACGCTCGCCCGGGATGAGTCATTGCGCCTTCTTGGTGGTGTGGCCGTCGGGCGCGTGGTTTTCACACGCCATGCGCTTCCCGCCATCCGGCCTGTCAATCACCTGGTGGAAGACGACAAGATCATTATCCGGATCCAGCCGGACTCCGCGCTCGGTGAGGCTGTCGGCGCCGGCGGCGGCACGGTGGTCGCGTACGAGGCGGACATGATCGACCCTGACGATCACCTCGGCTGGAGTGTCATCGTGATCGGGCGGGCCACGCACATCACGGACGAGAAAGTCGCGGAACACTACCGGCAGGCATTGCGGCCGTGGGTGAGCGGGACCTTCGACGACATCGTCATGATCCGGGCGGAAATGGTAGACGGGTTCCGGCTTGTTCGCGGCAGCGCCAGCCAGCGCGACCCAGCCGTCCCCTGAGGGAGGGCCCGTACCTTCCCTCCCACATGCGGCGGTAGAGCTCGCACGATTCGAGCAGTTCGCGGTGCGTGCCCCGGGCGGTCACCTTGCCGTGGTCGAGCACGACGATCTCGTCGAGGTGTTGCAGGCCCGCCAGGTCGTGCGTGATCAGCAGGACCCCCCGGCCTTCGGTCGCGGCCAGCAGGTCCGCCGTGAGCTCCCGCCGGTTCTCCGGGTCGAGGTGGGCGGTCGGCTCGTCCAGGATCATCAGCGGCGGGTCCGCGAGCAACGCCCGGGCCAGCGCGATCCGCTGTCTTTCCCCACCGGAGACCACCGCGCCGTTCGCGCCCACCGGCGTGTCCCAGCCCAGCGGCAGGGACCGGATCCAGGGCAGCAGCCGCGCCCTCGCGGCCGCGTTGTCGAGCGCGTCCTGATCCGCGCCCGGCCGGGCGAGGCGGATGTTCTCCCGGATCGTTGTGCCGAAGAGGTGGGGGTCTTGCGCGCACCCGCCGATGATTGTGCGGACGTCGTCAGCGGCATAGTCGGCCAGGTTGGCACCACCGAGAGTCGCGGTGCCGCCGGCCAGGTCACAGAACCGCAGCAGCACCGCCGCCACCGTGGACTTGCCCGCGCCGCTCGGGCCAACCAGCGCGATACGGCGGCCGGGCGCCAGGTCCAGATCGACGCCGTCGATCGCCAGCGGCCCGCCCGGTGAGTAGCGCACCCGGGCGCCCCGCAGCGATACGCGCACTGAGTTCACCTGCAGCGGCAGGGGCACGGCTGGCTCGCGCACTGGGTCCGGGGCATCAAGAACCGCCGTGACCCGGGCCGCGCTAGCGCCGGCCTGGCCGAACTGCACAGCGGCCGCTGGCAGCGCGGTGACGGCCTCGAAGGCGGCGAGCGCGGTGAGTGTGATCACCGCCAGCGGCACGCGGGTCAAGGTGCCGGAGGAAACCGCCGCCACCCCAAGCACGAGCACTCCCCACAGGGTGACCCCGGCCACCGCCGACGACAAGCCGGTGCCCAGCCCCGCCCCCGACGCGGACGTGCCAGCAAGCCGGGCAAGATCGCGATCCGCGGCCCAGGCACGGGCAAGCACTGTCTCTTGCGCACCAAACGCGGTCGCGTCGGCCGCCCCCGCCAGCAGATCACTGACCTGGGCGGCGAGCTCACCCCGGGCCGGTGCAGCCCGGCGGGCCGCCTCGCGGGCGCGGGCGGCGGCGAGCCAGGGGACAGCGACACCAGCCGCGATGAGCCCCGCCGCCAGGACACCGCCCGCCGGGCTCAGCACAAGCAGGCATGCGGTGGTCGCGCCTGCACCGACCACGAAGGCCGTCAGCGGTGGGCCAACACCGCGGATGAACAAATCCTGGGTGGCATCCACGTCGCTGACCAGGCGGGCGAGCAGGTCACCGGCCCGGAATTCAGCCAGCCCGGCTGGTGCCAGCCGCTCCAGGCGGCGATAGACGCGCACCCGGACATCGGCGAGCACGCGGAAAGCCACATCGTGGGAGGCCAGCCGCTCGCTGTAGCGGAAAACGCCGCGCCCGATGGACAGCGCCCGCACGGCGACCACGGCGACCGTGATGGCGACGACATTCGGGTGCTGCGACGCCCGTGCCAGCAGGAAGCCGGACACGGCGAGCAGCGCGACGCCGCAGCCGGTGGCCGCCGCCCCGGCCGCCACAGCCAGCAGCAGCCGCCCGCGCAGCGGGCTGGCCAGCCACAGCAGCCGGAGCACCGCGCCCCGTGAGCCCGTCATGGCGTGCCTGCCAGGGCTGAACCCGCACGGGCGGTGCCCGGCGACGCTGGCGGGCACGGGCCTGGCACGATCCGGCCGTGATCCAGGGTGATGACCCGGCCGGCCCCGGCTGGCCAGGTGCGGCCGTGCGTGACCAGGACCACGGTCCGCCCGGCCATGAGGGCCTCGACCGTGTCCAGGATGAGCCGCCCGGTCCCCGGATCCAGGTGGGCGGCCGGCTCATCGAGCAGCAGCAGCGGCGCATCACGCAGGAACGCCCGGGCTAGAGCGATCCGCTGCCGCTGGCCGGCCGAGAGCCGGCCAGCGCGGTCCCCCAGCGGTGTGTCATAGCCGTCCGGCAGGGCCCCGATGAACTCCGCCGCGCCGGCGAGGCCGGCCGCTCGCGCTATGGCCGCGGCGCTGGCATGGGGCTCCCCGAGTGCGATGTTGGCGGCCACGGTGCCGGCGAACAGGTGCGGGCGCTGTGGCACCCAGGCGATCTGGCGCCGCCAGGAGTCCACGTCGATCTCGGCCATCGGGGTTCCGCCGGCCTCGATGGTGCCGGAAGCCGGGTCCACGAACCTGAGCAGCAGGGCGAGCAGCGAACTCTTGCCCGCTCCACTCGGGCCGGTGACGGCGATCCGCTCCCCCGGACGTATCTCCAGGCTCACCCCGTCGAGAGCCGGCGCGCCGCGGTGGTGATAAGTGAGGCACACTGCGTTGAGGGTTATGGGGACGGAACGGAGGTCGGGGCGGATGTCCGCGCGCGGGCCGGGGCGGCTGCGGGCGGTAGGCGCTCCGGGCTGGACGGGCCAGGTCACCGGGATGTCGCAGGCGGGCCCGGCGGCGGCGGGCCCGGTGTCCAGGATGTCGCAGGCGCGGCCCGCCGCAGCGACCCCCTCCATGCTGGCGTGAAACTGCGCACCCAGCGCGCGGAGCGGCAGGTACGCCTCCGGGGTGAGCAGCAGCACGAGCAGCGCGGTTTCGTAGCCCATGTGGCCCGCCAGCAGGCGCAGCCCCACCTCCACCGCCACCAGCGCGGTGGCCAGCGCCGCCGCGAGCTCCAGCACCAGCGCGGACAGGAACGCCAGCCGCAGGGTCGCCATCGTCGCCTTCCGGTGCGCGCCGGTGACCTCCCTGATCACCTCGGCCTGCGCCGTGGCGCGGCGGAAGATCTTGAGGGTGGGGAGCCCTTCCACCACGTCGAGGAAATGGCCACCGAGCCGGGCGAGCAACTGCCACTGCCGCTCGGTGCGGGCGCGGGTCTGCAGCCCGACCAGGACCGCGAAGACCGGGATGAGCGGCAGCGTCACCCCGATGACCACGCCGGAGATCCAGTCGGCGGCGCTGACCCGTGCCAGCACCGCCACCGGCACGGCGACGGCGAGCACGAGTTGCGGCAGGAAGCGGGCGAAGTACGGGTCAAGCGCGTCCAGGCCCCTGGTGGCCAGGGTGGTGATCTCACCTGCCTGCTCGGAGCCCAGCCAGGCGGGTCCCAGCCGCAGCGCGTGTGCGGTCAGCTTGCGCCGCAGCTGGGACTTGACCGCCGCCGCTGCCCGCAGCGCGGCCACCTCCCCGCCGTAGCTGGCCAGGGCGCGGGCCGCGATCACCGCCAGCAGCGCCGTGAGGGTGGCCGACAGCGCGGCCGGGCCGGTGCCGCGGGCCGCGGCCGCCAGTGCGTGCGCCAGCAGGCCCGCCTGGGCAAGCACGAGCGCGGTCAGGACCAGCCCGAGGCCGATCGTGAAGATCAGGTAACCACGGGCGCCCCCGGCATGGCGGAGCAGCCGGGCATCGACCGGCCTCATGACCCGCCGGACGCGCCCGGGAGGGGCTGTGCCGGGCCAGCGGGGCCAGCGGGCCCGGGTGCGCCGCCCGTGCCCGGTGTGGCCGCGGGGGCGGTGAGCCGCTTCCGGAACACCCAGTACGTCCAGCCCTGGTAGGCGAGCACCACCGGCGTGAAGATCACCGCGACCCAGGTCATGACCGTCAGGGTGTAGTGCGACGACGATGCGTTGTGCACGGTGAGGCTGTAGGCGGCAGCCGTCGACGATGGCAGGACGTTCGGCCACAGGTCGCCGAACAGCGTAGCGACCGCGAGCACGAGGGTCAGCGCGGTCCCCAGGAACGCCCAGCCCTCGCTGCCGCGCGCCACCGCGGCCACGCCGCCCAGCAGGGCGGCCGCCGCCAGTGCGGCCGTGATGTCGGTGGCCGCCCGGCCGTGCGCGAACTGGCTGACCGCCAGGAACGCGGCGGCCACGGGCACGGCGGCCACTGCCAGCCAGAGCGCCGCCCGGCGGGCACGTACCCGCAGTTCACCGGTGGTCTTGAGAGCCGTGAAGATCGCGCCGTGCAGCCCGAACAGGGTGAGCGTGGCAAGACCGCCGAGCAGCCCGTAGGGATTCAGCAGCGTGAGCAGGTTGCCCGTGAAGACATGATCCGCGTTCAGCGGCACGCCGCGGACGATATTGGCGAACGCGACACCCCACAGCAGCGCCGGCACGGCCGAACCCCAGAAGATGGCCCGGTCCCAGTTCCCACGCCAGCGGTCGCTGTCCACCTTGCCGCGGAACTCGAACGACACCCCGCGGACGATCAGTGCCACCAGGATCAGCAGCAAAGCCAGGTAGAAGCCGCTGAACAGGGAGGCGTACCACTGCGGGAAGGCGGCGAACGTGGCGCCGCCGGCGGTGATCAGCCAGACCTCGTTACCGTCCCAGACCGGCCCGATGGTGTTGATCAGGGTGCGGCGGTCGGCGTCGCCGCGGCTGAGGAAGGGCAGGATCATGCCCACCCCGAAGTCGAAGCCCTCCAGCACGAAGTAGCCGGTCCACAGCACGGCGATGAGAACGAACCAGATGGTGGTGAGCTGCACCGCAATTCCTCCCGTCACCAAGCGCCGCTCGTCAGTACGAGAAGACCGGCTCGGGCTCGGCGGCGCCGAGCGCCTGCGACTCGCCCGGCGGGCCGGACCGGACCTGGCGGATGGTCAGCCAGCCAGCGACCGCCGCGAGCCCGGCGTAGAGCAGGGTGAACACAATCATCGACGTGATCACCGTCCCGGCCGAGACGCCAGCCGACACACTCTGCGGCGTCTCAAGCACCCCGAACACAGTCCATGGCTGGCGCCCCATCTCGGTGAAGATCCAGCCCATGCTGTTCGCGAGGTACGGCAGCGCGACCGCCCAGATCCCGATCCGGTAGAACCACCTGCCCTCGGGGATGCGCCGCCTGCGGGTCAGCCACAGCCCCCACAGGCCAAGCAGGCCCGCCAGCAGCCCGAACCCGACCATCAGGCGAAACGACCAGTAGGTCACCGGAATGTATGGCTTGTAATCACCAGCCCCGTACTTCTTTTGGTAAGCGCGCTCGAGGTTGTTGATCCCCCGCACGGTGCCGTTCGGGTCCAGCGTGGCGATCAGCGACAGGAGGTTAGGAACCCGGAGGCTCCACACCTCCTTGCTGCCGTTCAGGCTGCCCACCGTGAACAGCGAGAAGGATGCGGGAGAGGCGGTGTCGTACAGCGCCTCGGCGGCGGCCATCTTCATCGGCTGCTGTGAATCCATCAGCCGCGCCTGCACATCGCCCGTAACGGCGGAGCCGATCCCCGCGACCAGCGCCACCACCAGGCCGAGCCGCATCGCGCGGCGGAACAGGTCCACCTCGTTGCGCCGGGCCAGATGCCAGGCGCTGACGGCGATGAGGAACAGCGCCGCCGTCACGAACCCGGCCAGGATGACGTGCGGCAGCGCGGCCACCACGGTCGAGTTGGTCAGGACCGCCATGATGGAAGTCAGCTCGGCCCGGTGCGTCGCGGGGTTGATGTGGAAACCCACCGGGTGCTGCATCCACGAGTTGGCGGCCAGGATGAAGAACGCAGAGATGTTGCCGCCGATCGCGGCGAGCCAGATCGTGGCGAGGTGAAGCCGGGGCGAGAGCCGGCCCCAGCCGAAGATCCACAAACCCAGGAACGTCGATTCCAGGAAGAAGGCCAGCAGGCCCTCCATCGCCAGCGGCGCGCCGAACACGTCCCCGACGAAGCGCGAGTAGGCGGACCAGTTCATGCCGAACTGGAACTCCTGCACGATCCCGGTCACCACACCCATCGCGAAGTTGATCAGGAACAGCCCCCCGAAGAACTTCGTCATGCGCAGGTAGACGGGATTCTTCGTCCTCACCCAGGCCGTTTGCATCGACGCCACCAGGATGGACAGCCCGAGTGTCAGGGGCACGAAGATGAAGTGGTAAACGGTTGTGATCCCGAACTGCCACCGCGCGAGATCAAGCTCGCTCACTGCTCCCCCTCCACGCAAGAGCTACCCGGCACTAGATCATCAAAGCTCACTGTACGCACCACCGAGCCGGCAGGGCCATTTGCGGTCCGTTCCGGGGACGTTCGTCACTGGCGGCGCTGAGTCAGCCCGCAGCACCCTGGCCAGTCAAGCCCGGCGCCTCGCGGCGTACACGGACTGTGATGGGGCCTAAAGGCCCCTGGCCCGGGGACGTCGGCCTGCTGCACCGGAAGGTATGTAGCCGCAATCATCGAGATACGCGCAGAACGGACCACCGTGGAAGGCGGTGACCCGGGACGGCCCCGAAACCTGGGAGGAGGCGGCCGCCATGAAGGCACAGGTCGGCGACCGGCTCGTCACAGACGACGATGACAGCCGCCGCGTGTGCGAGATCATTGGGCTGCACCACCCCGATGGCTCTCCGCCTTATGTGGTTCGCTGGTTCAGCGACGGCCACATCTCGCTGCTGTGTCCCGGGCCCTACACCAGGGTTGTCCGTGGCCGGGACGGGAAAGCACGACTCGACGGTGTAACCAAGCCCCGCTAGGCGGACGAAAGGGGCCAAGCAGGTGACGGCACTGGCGCCAGCCGGACACTCCTACGCCCTGCTCGCCGATGGGACCACCATCGGAATCCGGCCTGCCACCGTGCACGACTCCGGCGCGGTGCTGCGCTTCTACCAGGCGATTTCCCCGGACAACCTGTACCTGCGCTTCTTCAGCATGAGCAGGCGCGCGGCGGAGCAGGAAGCCGAGCGTGTCTGCCGCCCGCCTGATGCCCGTCACGTGTCCCTGCTCGCGATCCTGGACACCGACGTGGTGGGCGTGGCCAGCTACGAGCCGACGTCCACGCCCGGGGTGGCGGAGGTGGCGTTCGCGGTCGCTGACCACATGCACGGGCGCGGTATCGCCACGCTGCTGCTGGAGCACCTCGTCTCGCTCGGCCGGACCCGGCAGGTCCACGCGTTCACCGCGGAGACGCTGCCAGAGAACTCGGCCATGCTGCGCGTCTTCACCGACGCTGGCCTCGGGGTGCGGCGGCGGCTCGTCGACTCCGTCATCGAGCTGACCATGCCCATCCCCCGCGCCCCGGCCCTGGGCGAGGTGAGCACGTATGTGGACGCCGTGGCGCACCGGGAGAGCATGTCTGATGTCGAGAGCCTGCGGCCGCTGCTCCACCCGCAGTCGGTGGTGGTGGTGGGCGCCAGCCGGCAGGAAGCCACCGTGGGGCGCTCCATCCTGCGCAACATCGTCACCGGCGGCTTCTCCGGACGCGTTTATGCCGTGAACCCGCACGCCAAGGAGCTGGACGGAATCCGCTGCTATCGGGCAGTGACCGAACTGCCAGAAGCACCCGACCTGGCCATCGTGGCGGTGCCAGCCGCCTCGGTGCCGGCCGTCGCGGAAGAATGCGGCCAGCACGGAGTCAGGGCAATCGTCGTGATCACCTCCGCCCTCGACCCGGCCGAGGGGGCGGAGTTGCTTACCGCCTGCCGCCGGCACAGCATGCGGCTGGTCGGCCCGAACTGCTTTGGCATCTCGGTTCCCGGAATCGGCCTCGATGCCACCTTTGCCGCGGCTCATCCCGCCCCCGGCACAGCCGGGCTGGTGATGCAGTCCGGCGGGCTGGGTTTTGCACTGCTCAACCATCTGTCCTGGATCGGCGTGGGAGTCTCGTCGTTCGCATCGGTCGGCAACAAGTACGACGTCTCCGGCAACGACATGCTGACGTGGTGGGAGCAGGATGGGGTGACCCGGCTGGCGGTGCTGTACCTGGAATCGTTCGGCAACCCGCGCAAGTTCGCCCGGACGGCGCGGCGGCTCGGCCGGTCCATGCCGGTGCTCACCGTCTACGCGGGCCGTACCGAAGAGGGCCAGCGAGCGGCCGCCTCGCACACCGCCGCGGTGGCAACTTCCCTGGTCAACCGGGACGCCCTGTTCCATCAAGCCGGCATCATCGCCACCCCCACGTTCGGCGAGCTGCTCGACACCGCCGCCCTGCTGGCTGCCCAGCCGGTGCCGGCCGGGTCCCGGGTCGCCGTGGTGTCCAACGTCGGCGGGGGCGGCGTTCTTGCGGCCGATGCCTGTGTTGAGTGCGGGCTGACGATTCATCAGCCATCCGCCGCCGTTCAGCGGCGCTTGGGAAGGATAATCCCGCCCGGCGGCTCGCTTACCGGGCCGGTGGACACGACGGCGGCCATCCCGCCGGATGACTTCCGGCGCTGCCTCGAGCTGGTCGCGGCCGACGGCGGCGTGGATGCCATGCTCGCGCTCATCCTTCCCACCGCCACCAACGACCTGCTCCCTGCGGTGTGTGCCGCCGACGTCGGCGTGCCTTTCGCCGCGGTCATGCTGGACCAGGCCGAGGGAGTGAGGCTGGTTTCGCGCACGCCACCGCCGGCCGCCGGCGCTGCGGCCGCCGGCGCTGCGGGCACCGGCGCACAAGAGCCGCCGGCCGCCGGGATGGTGCCCGCCTATGCCTACCCCGAGAGCGCAGCCAGGGCTCTCGGGCATGCCGCCCGGTACGGCGCGTGGCGCGCCGGGCCGCCGGGGAGCGTGGCGGACATCCCTGGCCTGCGGCGTGACGACGCGCGGGCGCTGGTGTCAGGTTTTCTTGCCCGGCTGCCGGGCGGTGGCTGGCTGCCCGCGCTTGAGGTCAGCGAACTGCTGGGCTGTTACGGCATACCGCTGGCGGCGACCCGCCTCGCCACCGGCGCTGATGAGGCAGTCGCCGTAGCCGCCGCACTCGGCGGTCACGTCGTGCTCAAGGCTGACGTGCCTGGGATGCTGCACAAGAGCGAAGCCAGGGCGGTGGCGCTGGACCTGCGGACCGGCAGTGACGTGCGGGACGCGTTCCAGCGGTTTGCCGAGCGGTTCGACGGCCGCCTGGCCCGCGTACTCGTACAGCCGATGGTGACGGGCGATGTCGAAGTGATCATCGGCGTGGTCCAGGACCCGGTGTTCGGGCCGGTGGTGGTGTTCGGGCTCGGCGGTGTCGCCACCGAGGTGCTCGGGGACCACTCAGCCAGGCTCGCCCCGCTGACTGGCGCCGACGCGGACGACCTGATCCATTCGGTTCGCGCCGCACCCCTTCTGCTCGGGCAACGCGGGGCACCCGCCGTCGATATCGCCGGGATGAAGGACGCCCTGCTGCGGGTCTCCCGCCTGGCTGACGACCTGCCCGAGGTCGCCGAGCTGGATCTCAACCCGGTAATCGCCCGGCCTGACGGCGTCCTCGCGGTCGATGCACGGATCCGCGTCACCAGCCGCGAATCGGCCGACCCGTTCCTGCGCCAGCTACGCTGACCCAGGACCCGTTCCTGCGCCAGCTACGCTGACCCACGGCGAGCACCTGGCCAGGAGCGAAGCCCCGCTTAGCAGCCAGCCGGAAGAGACACGCAAAACCGGGTTTGGCAGGCTGGTCCCATGCCATAGGCACCCGTGCCACCCCAGACCCGCGCCGCCCGCGCCCGGGCCCCCGCCGGGCCTGGTCCCGTGCACCACAGGCGACGCGGCCAGGAAGGGAGGACAGAAACGTGCGGACAGCTCCAGAGTCCGATCGCAGGACCGGCAAGGGGAATGCGCCGCTGCGCGACGACGAACTGCGCCTCCTTGATGCCTACTGGCGGGCAGCCAACTATCTCTCAGCAGGCCAGATTTACCTGCTGGACAACCCGCTGCTGCGGGAGCCGCTCCGGCCCGAGCACATCAAGCCACGGCTGCTCGGCCACTGGGGAACCACACCCGGGCTGAACCTCATCTACGCCCACCTGAACCGGGTCATCCGCAACTGGGACCTGGACATGATCTACATCACGGGCCCCGGCCACGGCGGGCCGGGCCTGGTGGCGAACGCCTACCTGGAGGGCACCTACAGCGAGCTGTACCCCAGCATCACCCGCGACACCGCCGGCCTGACCCGGCTGGTTAGGCAGTTCTCCTTCCCGGGCGGGATCCCCAGCCATGTCGCCGCGGAGACCCCCGGTTCCATCAACGAGGGCGGCGAGCTTGGTTACTCACTCGCACACGCCTACGGCGCGGTATTCGACAACCCGGACCTGATCGCTGCCTGCGTCATCGGCGACGGCGAGGCGGAAACCGGGCCACTGGCGGCCAGCTGGCACTCCAACAAATTCCTGAATCCAGCCCGTGACGGCGCGGTACTGCCGATTTTGCACCTGAACGGATACAAGATTGCGAACCCAGCCGTTCTCGCCCGGCTGCCCGACGGCGAACTCAGCGCGCTGCTGGAGGGTTACGGGCACCGTGTTATCACGGTGGCTGGTGACGATCCGGGGAAGGTGCACCAGGACCTGGCGGCGGCGCTGGACGAGGCGGTGGAGGAAATCCACGCGATCCAGCGGCGGGCGCGCGACGAAGGCGACGCCACCCGGCCGCGCTGGCCGGCGATCGTGCTCGCCACGCCCAAGGGGTGGACCGGGCCGAAGACCGTGGACGGGCTGCAGGTTGAGGGCACCTTCCGGTCGCATCAGGTGCCGATAGCGGAGGCACGGTCGAACCCCGGCCACCGCGAGGCACTGGAAGAGTGGCTGCGCAGCTACCGGCCCGCGGAGTTGTTCGGCGCCGACGGCGCGCTGATCGACGAACTGGCAGCGCTGGCCCCGCGCAGCCACCGGCGGATGAGCGCCAACCCACACGCCAACGGCGGCCTGCTGCTGCGGGATCTGGACCTGCCGGACTTCCGCGACTACGCGGTCGAGGTGGTGCGGCCGGGCGCGAGCGCGACCGAAGGCACCCGGGTGCTCGGCACCTGGCTGCGGGACGTCTTCCGCCGCAACGCGCACACGTTCCGGCTGTTCGGCCCCGACGAGACCGCGTCCAACCGGCTGTCAGCCGTGTTCGAGGTGACCGACCGCGCCTTCGACGGCCAAATCCTGCCGGGCGACGACCACCTGGCGCCGGACGGCCGGGTCATGGAAGTGCTCTCGGAGCATCTGTGCGAGGGCTGGCTGGAGGGCTACCTGCTGACGGGCCGCCACGGCCTGTTCAACTGCTACGAGGCGTTCATCCACATCGTCGACTCCATGTTCAACCAGCACGCGAAATGGCTGAAGGTGAGCCGGGGCATCCCGTGGCGGCGGCCCATCGCGTCGCTGAACTACCTGCTGTCCAGCCTGGTCTGGCGGCAGGACCACAACGGCTTCTCCCATCAGGACCCAGGCTTCATCGACCATGTCGTGAACAAGAAGGCGGAGATCATCCGCGCCTACCTGCCGCCGGACGCCAACTGCCTGCTGTCGGTCGCCGACCACTGCCTGCGCAGCAGGGGGTACGTGAACGTCATCGTCGCCGGAAAGCAGCCCCAGCCGGACTGGCTCTCCATGGACGAAGCGATCATTCACTGCACCCGGGGGGCGGGTATCTGGGAGTGGGCGAGCAACGACGACGGCGGTGAGCCGGACGTGGTCATGGCCTGCTGCGGCGACATCCCCACCCTGGAGACGCTCGCGGCGGTGGACCTGCTGCGCCAGCACATGCCCGACCTCAAGGTGCGGGTCGTCAACGTGGTGGACCTGATGCGGCTGCAACCGGAGAGCGAGCACCCGCACGGCATGTCCGACGCGGAGTTCGACTCGGTGTTCACCACCAGCCGGCCGGTGGTCTTCGCCTATCACGGCTACCCGTGGCTGATCCACCGGCTCACCTACCGGCGTCACGGCCATGCGAACCTGCATGTCCGCGGCTACAAGGAGGAAGGGACCACCACCACGCCCTTTGACATGGTCATGCTGAACGATCTCGACCGGTTCCATCTGGTCATCGACGTGATCGACCGCGTTCCTGGGCTGACCTCCAGAGCAGGCCACGTACGGCAGCTCATGGCGGACCGCCGGCTTTCCTGCCGTGCGTACACCCGGCGCTACGGGGAGGACGCACCCGAGATCAATGACTGGTCCTGGCCGTACTGAGATGGACGCCCCCAGCCTCGCGGACACCCCCGGCTTCGCGGAGGCCCCCGGCTTCGCGGACGACAACAGCTTCACGGAAGGGAAGGCCGTGCGCGTTCTGGTGGTCAACGCCGGATCCAGCAGCCTCAAGCTGCGGGTGCTCGGCGAGGGTGACTGGCTGGCTGGCTCAGCTGACCTGCCCGCCCCGCGCGGAACGGTGGACGCGGCGGAACTGGAGTCCGCGCTCGCGTCGCTTGGCGCTGTGGACGCCGTGGGCCACCGGATCGTGCACGGCGGGATCTACTTCACCGAGCCGGTCGTCATCGAGGACAAGGTGATCACCCGCCTGGAGGCACTCACCGACCTGGCGCCGCTGCACCAGCCCAAGTCCCTGGCCGCGCTGGCGGCAGTCCGGGCGGCGCTGCCCGCGGTGCCCGGCGTCGCCTGCTTTGACACCGCGTTCCACGCCTCCATCCCGGCCGCCGCCGCGACCTACGCCCTGCCCCGGGAATGGCGCCAGCGCTGGGCGCTGCTGGGGGCGGCGCCGCGACGAGTTCCGGGGATCCGGCGTCCGGGGCCAGCGCCTCGCTGCGGGTCGTCACCTGCCATCTCGGTGCGGGCGCCTCGCTGGCCGCGGTGCGCGACGGCGTGTCGGTGGACACGACGATGGGTTTCACGCCGCTTGAGGGCCTGGTGATGGCGACCCGTTCTGGCACAGTCGACCCCGGCCTGGTGCTGTGGCTGGAGGAGCACGCCGGCATGCCGCCCGCCGAGCTCGCAGCCACCCTGGAGCACCGGTCTGGCCTGCTCGGCCTTGCCGGAACCGCGGACATGCGCGCAGTTCTCGAAGGCGCCGACGAGGGCGAGGAAGAAGCGCAACTCGCACTGGACGTCTACGTGCACCGGCTCCGGGCGAGCACCGCGGCCATGGTGGCGTCCCTGGGTGGGCTCGATGTGCTCGTGTTCACCGGCGGGGTGGGTGAGAACTCACCCGAGGTGCGGGCCAGAGCCATGAAGGGGCTGGCCTTCCTCGGCATAACGGTGGACCCCGCGCGCAACGAGGCCGTCCCCGAGCCCGCGGACCGGGAAATCGGCCCCTCGGATGCCCCCGTCAGAACGTTCGTGGTGGCCGCCAGGGAAGACCTCGAGATCGCCCGGCAAGTCCGTGCCTGCCTAGCTGCCGCAGCACCAGGCGAGCCCCTCGGGTGAAACACGATCACACCCCAGCCCGCGCGGTGACAATCTCGAGCGCGATGCGGCGAACCGAGCCCATGGCACTACGCTCTGCGACTGTGACAGGCGGCTTACGGTTTTCTCGCCACGCCACCGTATCCGCTGACGTCCATCGCCAGTGGCGCCGGGCCCGTGCGCTCCGGTCGCCAGTCAGACACCACCACCAGCCCGGGGTCGACCATCTCCAGGCCGTGGAACGCGAGCTCGGCGAATTGATCGACGGTCCGGATCTTCCCAGTCACTCCTGCTTCGGCGTAAGCGCGGCCCACACCCGCCAGTCCTTGCGGGTTGTGCTCCGCCGTGACATGGGAGGCGGCCAGATAACTCCCGGAGGGCAGCCCGTCCATCAGCGTGGAGACGATCTGAGCCGGGTTGTCTTTATCGGGCACGAAGTGCAAGACCGCCACCAGCATCAGCGCGACAGGGCGCGTGAGATCCAAGGTCTGCCGTGTGACCGGGTGGGCGAGGATCATCCCTGGCTCCCGCAGGTCCGCCTCGATATAGGCAGTCCTCCCCGCGGGCGAGCCCGTGAGCAGTGCCCGGGCGTGCGCCAGCACGATCGGGTCATTGTCCACGTAGACCACCCGGCATTCCGGAGCGATGACCTGCGCGACCTCGTGAACGTTGTTGGCGCTCGGCAGGCCCGTCCCGATGTCCAGGAATTGCCGGATGCCAGCCTCAGCCACCAGATACCGGACCACCCGGCTCAGGAACGCCCGGTTCTCCCGGGCTGCGGTCCTGATGGTTGCCCAGCTCGTCAAGACTTTCTCGGCAGTCTCGCGGTCAACAGCGAAATGATCCTTACCGCCGAGGAAATAGTCATACATCCGGGCCGGGTGCGCCTTCCCTGTGTCAATCTTCGGCTGCATCGGCCCGGCCCTCCGTACGCTGTCCAAACATTCCCGTCCCCGCCGGGGCCGCATGACGGACCTGGCGGTACACCTCACCGGCAAGCGCCACCAGCGGTCAGGGTTTCCGGCCAACTCCTCCGTACATGCCGACCTCGCCAGGCAGTGGCCGGAGATCCTCGCTGTCAGGCCGCCATTCTGACACCAGCACCAGCCCGGGATCGACCATGTCCAGCCCACTGAACGCAAGCTGAGCGAATTCGTCGATGGTCCGGCCCTGGCTGACGACACCGCCCTCTCTGTAAGCGCGTGTACCGCCGGCGATCGCCTGCGGGCTGAAGAATTCGGCGGTGCCATGCGACGCCGCCAGGTAGCTGCCCGAGGGAAGCGCGCCAAGCAGCGTCGACATGATCTGGGCCGGGCCGTCTTCGTCCGGGATGAAGTGCAGTATCGCCACCAGCATGAGCGCGATCGGCTCATTGAAGTCGAGCGTTTGCTGGGTCACCGGGTCGGCCAGGATCACCTCCGGCTCCCGCAGGTCCGCCTGGATGTAGGCGGTCTTTCCTTCCTCCGAACTTGTCAGCAGCGCCCGCGCATGCGCCAGCACGGTCGGGTCATTGTCGACGTAGACAACGCGGCACTCCGGCGCGATGGCCTGCGCCGCCTGGTGCACATTGTTAGCGCTGGGCAGGCCCGTGCCGATGTCCAGGAACTGCCGCACCCCCGCCTCCGCCGCGAGGAAGCGCACTGCGCGCCCCATGAACGCCCGGTTCTCCCGCGCCATGGTGCGGGCGTTGGGAAGGAATTCCAGGAGCTTGTGAGCCGTTTCCCGGTCCACGGCAAAGTGGTCTTTGCCGCCGAGGAAATAGTTGTACACCCGGGCTGGATGTGCCTTCGTGGTGTCGATCGTGGGCTGCACGAACGCGCCTCCCGTCTGGCGTGCCACCATCCATTCGTGCCGTTACGTCGCTCAAATCCTAGTCCGTCCGGTCCTGCTGCGCCGATGAGCCGGGAATGTTGAACGGTCAACCATCGTTGAACCGACAAGCCAGTGTCACCCGGAGCACACTGGCTGAGCAGAGGAGATGCCATGCCTGCGGTGACTGTTGAGGACATCCTGGTCCTTCCGCGCGTTCACGCGCCAGACACCGCGCTCGCACCCGAGCGCCGAGTTCTGTCGGTGACCACTGCGCCTTCGGCCTACGAGGGCGAAGGTTTCCCCGTCCGCCGTGCATTCGCAGGGGTGGACCTGGCGCGCCTCGACCCGTTCATCCACATGGACCAGATGGGCGAGGTCGACTACGCACCTGGTGAGCCGAAGGGCACGGCATGGCACCCGCACCGCGGCTTCGAGACCGTGACCTACATCATCGATGGCGCATTCCGGCACCAGGACTCCAACGGCGGGGGAGGCCTGATCACCAACGGCGACACCCAGTGGATGACCGCCGGCGGTGGGATTCTGCACATCGAGGAGCCACCGGAGCAGTTGGTCGCGAGCGGTGGCCTGTTCCACGGCTTCCAGCTCTGGGTGAACCTCCCTGCTCGGCTCAAGATGACCAATCCCCGGTACCAGGACATCCGCGCTGGCCAGGTTTCCCTGCTGTCCTCGGCTGACGGTGGCGCCCTGATCCGGCTCATCGCCGGCGACCTGGCCGGGCACAGCGGGCCCGGCGTCACCCACACCCCGATCACCCTGGTTCACGCCACCGTCTCGGCTGGGGCGCAGGTCCGGTTGCCATGGCGGCCCGACTTCAACGCGGTCGCCTATGTGCTGGCGGGGTCCGGCACCGTGGGCGCCGAGCACCGGCCAGCCCACACCGGCCAGCTTGCCGTGTTCGGACCGGGCGAGGTGATCACCCTCGGAGCTGAGCAGCGCCAGGACGGACCAGGAAGCGACTTCGACGTTCTGCTCCTCGGCGGCCTGCCGATCCGCGAGCCCGTCGCCGCCTACGGCCCGTTCGTCATGAACACCAGGGATGAATTGATTCAGGCATTCGAGGACTACCAGGCCGGACGGCTCGGCAGGATCCCCGCACAGCCGCGCCCGATCCCCGAGGAGCCTCACCCCGGTCACGACGTGCTCTGAGGGGACACCCGCGCCGAGACGTCCTTCTTTCCCTTGGACGTCTCGGCGCCAAGCCAGCGGTTCGGCGTGCACCCGACCGAGACTCCGCGAGCACCCGACCGTGATCCCGCGAGGACCCGACCGTGATCCCGCGAGGACCGACTGTGATCCCGTGTACACCCGACCGTGACTCCGCGAGCACCCGACCGAGACTCCGCGAGCACCCGACCGTGATCATGGGATTGGTGGGGGTTCCGCACCACCGATCCCATGATCACGAATCCGAGCTCCGACAAGACCGCGCCTGGCGAACGCACCCACGATCGTGATCATGGGTTTGGTGGGCGTCCTGTGCCAACGATCCCATGATCACGGTCGAAGGTGAGCGCATTGCGGGCTCGCAGGCACGGCCTCCGGCGCTAAGCTGGCTCCTCATGGCGGGGCGGGATCTGAGCGAAGTCGTTGAAGCGGGCTGGGCAGCCGCACTGGAGCCGGTGGCGAGCCGTATCACCGCTATGGGTGACTTTCTCCGCAAGGAACTGGCTGCGGGCCGCCGGTACCTGCCCGCCGGTGAGCATGTGCTGCGCGCGTTCCAGCAGCCGTTCGACAGCGTACGGATCCTGATCGTCGGACAGGATCCGTACCCAACGCCCGGCCACCCGGTGGGCCTCAGCTTCTCGGTCGCGCCTGAGGTGCGGCGGCTGCCACCCAGCCTGATCAACATCTTCCGGGAGTACACGGCGGACCTGGGCCACCCCGCCCCGGCGTGCGGAGATCTCTCGCCCTGGACAGAACGGGGAGTGCTGCTGCTGAACCGGGTACTCACCGTGCAGCCGCGGATGCCTGGATCTCACCGCGGGCAGGGGTGGGAAGAGGTGACCGAGCAGGCACTGCGGGCGCTCGCCGCCCGAGAGGAGCCTCTTGTGGCGATTCTCTGGGGCCGGGATGCCCGCAGCCTGACTCCCCTGCTGGATGGCATCCCGATGATCGAGTCCGCTCATCCGAGCCCACACTCCGCGGACCGGGGCTTCTTCGGTTCCCGGCCGTTCAGCCGCGCTAACCAGTTGCTGGAACGGCAGGGGGCCCAGCCCGTCGACTGGAAGCTGCCGTAGTCGCTCCAGCGACCGCATCCGTCAGCGCCCCGGGGATGATCTGCCGCGACATGACTGCGGCGTGTGCGGCGCTTGGCCGAACCCCCGGGTTAGCCGCCAGGCAGGCTGCCCACAGAGATGCGACACCCACACCCACCTTGGCAGACAAGTCGGCAAACCTGGACAGACCGGTCCCGGGTACGCCCGGGACGCAACTCGGAGTGGAAACGCCGTTCCCCGCCCCGCCCGCGACACAGTTCGGAGCGGACACACCGCTCCCCGCCCCGCCCGCGACACAGTTCGGAGCGGACACACCGCTCCCCGGCCCGCCCGCGACACAGTTCGGAGCGGACACACCGCTCCCCGGCCCCCTCACGACACAGTTCGGGGTACTCGCAGCGCTCTTCCGGCCGCCCGCGACACAGTTCGGGGTGAACAGCCCGGTCCTCGGACGGCCCCCGGTGCCGGTCAGGCAGGCGGCGAAGATCGCACCCAGTGAATACATGTCTGTCGCCGGGGTGACCGGGCCACCGCTGAGTTGCTCCGGCGCGGTGTAGCACGCGTACGGGGCCAGAACTGCGAGGAGCGCCTGCTCCGGGCGCTCGCTTGACGCCCACAGCCCGAAATCGGTGACCTTCACACCTGGCGGGCTGAGTACCACGTTTTCTGGCACCAGATGGCCGTGCACCAGCCCTGCGCGGTGGGTGGCGGCCAGGATGTCGGCAATTGCCGCGACGACCGTCAGTGCCTCGTCGACCGCCATGGCCCCTTCGGCAAGTCGCTCTGCCAACGTCGGCCCACTGACCAGATCCCGGACCAAATAGGGGACTGTCTGTCCTGCCGGCAAAAACGCGTGCCCGCAGTGATACACCTGCGCAGCGCCTGGATGCGAGATCGCGGCGGCGGTCCGGGACGCGAGCTGAAAACTCGCCTTGGCTACCGCATCCGAGATCGCGTACGAAGGCAGTGCCTTGACGACTACGTCATGCCCGGCCATTTCGTCGACTGCCCGCCACGCCCCACCCGATCCCCGGGGGCTGACCGGCGTCACAAGCCGGAACCGCTGACTGAGTATTAATCCCGCCCGTAAGTTCACAGATCAAGTGTGGGCCGGAAACGAATGTGTCGTCTGGTCAATCATGAAATTGCTGATACGCACGACTGATTACTGGCACTGCGCGACTGATTACTGGCACTGCGCCGCGGCGCATCGCGGCACAGGTCACGCCAGTGCCCCACGCACGCGGGGCTGCACCAGCGTTACTCGCGCTGCGCCGCGAGGCGGCGAAGCGCGGCCCGCGCCACGGCTGCGTCGGTGGTCGCCCAGAACGGTGGCAGCGATGCGCGCAGGAAACCGCCGTACCTGGCCGTGACCAGCCGCGGATCCAGGATTGCCACCATTCCCTTGTCGTCCGTTCTGCGCAGCAACCTGCCCGCACCCTGGGCCAGCAGTAGCGCAGCGTGCGCTGCCGCGACGGTCATGAAGCCGTTGCCACCCCGGGCGGCCACCGCACGCTGGCGGGCAGAGGCCAGCGGATCATCCGGGCGGGGGAACGGGATGCGGTCGATCACTACCAACTGCAGCGACGGTCCCGGCACGTCGACTCCCTGCCACAGCGACAGCGTGCCAAACAGGCAGCTTTCCTCGTCCTCGGCGAACTCCCGGACAAGCTGGGCGGTGGCATCGTCTCCCTGGCAGAACAGCGGCTGGTCGATCACATCTCGCAGTTCCCCGGCCGCCTGCTTGGCGGCACGCATCGACGAGAACAACCCGAGGGTGCGGCCACCCGCGGCGGTGATGAGCTCCCGCAACTCGGTGAGGTAGGGCTCCGGCAGCCGGTCGCGGCCGGGCGGTGGCAGGTGCCGGGCCACGTACAAGATGCCGCTGCGCGGATGATCGAACGGTGAGCCGACATCCACCCCCGACCAGGCAAGGCTCCCCGGCTCGCCCAGTTCATCAGCTCCTGGATCCCCCTCGGCACCGGTCCCGGCCCGCGCGGAGGCACCGGTCCCGGCCCGCGCGGAGGCACCGGTCCCGGCCCGCGCGGAGGCACCGCCCGCCCGCCCGTCTGCGGCATGCGCCCCGGCATCACCTGCGGCATCGGCTCCGGGCTTACTGCCATGTGAGCCCGGGACATCCGGCTGGTCAGATCCTTCTGGTGGCAGGCCCCATTGCCGGGCCAGCGGCTCGAACGAGCCACCGAGTGCCAGCGTCGCCGAGGTCAGCACGACCGTCCGGCGGCCAAACAGCCGTTCTGACAGCAGCCCTCCCACGTCCAGTGGGGCCACCCGCAACGTGGTCGGATGGCGGGAATCCTCAATCAGCGGCCGGTCCATCCACACCACATCGGGCCGCGCCGCGACGTCGGCACCGAACGCACCAAGGATCCGGTTGGCCACCTCACGAACGTCATCAAGGGAGGAAAGGGCCGCTCGGGAAACCGCCAGGCGTTCGGCATCCTCGGCGTTTTCTTTAATGGTTCCGCGAACGTCCGTGGCACACGCAGCAGCGGCGTCACGGAGAGTGGCGAGCGTGACCGCCAATGGCTCGGCAAGGACATCCATCCGGCCCGCCGGCATGTCGGCGATCACCCGGCCGAATGCCTCCCCCGCCTCCTTGAGCCGCTCGTTGGAGCCGCCGGATTCCACCCGTGCGCTGCGCCGGGCCGCTGATTCGGCAGCCACCGCGGACAATTCCGCGGCCGCAGCGGAGGTGACGCGGTTGACCAGGTCGTGTGCCTCATCGATGATCACCACGTCGTGCTCGGGCAGGACCGGGAACTCCTCCAGCGCGTCGATCGCGAGCAGGGCATGGTTGGTCACCACGATGTCCACCTGCCCCGCCACTTCCCGGGCCCGCTCGGCAAAACATTGGGCACCAAACGGGCAGCGCGGGGCACCCAGACATTCCCGCGCACTCACCGCGACCTGCCGCCAAGCCCGCTCGTCCACACCGGGCACCAGCTCATCGCGGTCACCGGTCTCGGTGGTGGCCGCCCACTCGTGCAGCCGCCGAACCTGCCGGCCGACGGCCGAAGCGTCACCGGGATCGAACAGGGTTTCGCCGGGCTCCTCCGGTGCCCCGGCGTTCAGGCGGTGCAGGCACAGGTAGTTGCGGCGGCCCTTGAGGATCGCGAACGTCGGCTCCCGGCCCAGCACCGGCTCCAGCGCGGTGGCCAGCCGCGGCAGATCACGCTCGGTCAGCTGGCGCTGCAAGGCGATCGTCGCTGTCGCCACCACGACCGTGGCCCCGGTGTCAGCGCCGTGCGCGGCTGCTGGCACGAGGTAGGCGAGGGATTTGCCGGTTCCGGTGCCCGCCTGCACCGCGAGGTGCTCCCCGGTGTCGATTGCCCGCTTGACCGCGACGGCCATCGTGGACTGCCCGGGCCGCTCGGTGCCACCGATCCCGGCGACCGCCGCCGTAAGCAACGCCTCCACACCAGGCCGCGTCCCGGCCTTGGCCGCGGCACGGTCGCCCCGGGGCAGCGTTGCGGTACGGCCCTTGGAGCGCTCGCGGTTCTGGCCGGGGGGCATATCTGGAGACGCTACCGTGCCCGCCCGGCCGGCGGTGCGTCAACGGACGTGTCATCGCGTGGCCGCTTCGCGCGGGAATTTTCGGTCGCGCCCGGGCTGTCGGAGCGCCCCGAGCTCGGGGCCGCTGTCTTCCTTAAAGTCTCGGCGCCGCTCGTGGCTCGCCGCACCCGGCGCACACCGAACGAGCCTGCCAGGACGGCGGCGGCCGCGGCCAGAAGCAGCGTCGTCAGTGCCGAAGCGAGCAACGTGCCCGGCGCTCCCAGCGCCGCGACGACAGGCCCGCCCAGCGCGCTGCCCAGCGGAGCCGACACGATAACCAGGGTGGATCGCACCGCCAGCACAGAACCCAGAGCCCCGGGCGGGCTCGCGTCCTGGAACATCGCCACCGACAGCGAGGGATAGGGCGCAAAGATGACACCACCAGCGGCGAACGCCACCAGCGAGACCGCTAGCGGCGCGCCCAGGCCGATCGGCAGCAGGGCGAGCCCCCAGCCCGCCACGATGCCGATCATCGCCGGCCAAACCGGGAGGTTGCGCAGATGCGGGGCGGCGAGGCTCCCCGCGACCGCCCCCACCGCATTAGCGGACCAGAAGACGCCGAGCAGCGCGGCCGACCGGTGCAGGCCGTGCGAAACGTGCACCGGCAACGCGACCTCAACCGGACCGTATATGGCGTAGAAGACGAAGGTCAGTGCCAGGAGGCCAGCCAGCGTGGGATTGGCTCGCACGATCCGCCAGCCTGCGGGGGTGACCGCTGTGCTCCCTGTGGGCCCGGCGCCGATCGCTGCCTCGTTCGGTTCCGTGGGACTCCCCGCCGCGGGTTCAGGCGCTTCAGCTGGCCCGGGTTGCCGGGTGAGCGGTGCCGCCCAGGCGTAGCTCACGGCCAGGACCGCGAACGTCGCGGCATCCGCCGCGATGACCGTTGCCGGGCCAGACACCGCCGCCAGCAGGCCAGCAAGGGCCGGCCCACCAATCAGGGTGATCTCGTTGGTGATGCCAAGCAGGCCGTTGCCGGCCACACGATGCTGTGGCGGCAGGATTTCGGCGATCAGCATGTACTGGCCCGCCATTCCCCAGGCGTGCAGCAGCGATGAAAGCCCAAGCAGCAGCACAAATGTCAGCGGGGTCAGCAGGTGGGCGGCAGCCAGTACGCTGACCACCCCCAGCACCACCGCGCGCAGCGCCGCGTCCGCTCCGGCAAGGCGGACGCCACGGTATCCCCGCAGCCACCGCCCGAAGGCAACCACACCGAGCGCGCCTGGCAGCGTGAATGCCGCGATCGCTGCCCCCACCCACAGCCCCTGGCTCGACGGTGGAGTCAGCCGCAGCGCCAGCCAGGCGACCGCGACGACGCTCATGCCATCGCCCAGCGCGGAGATGGCGTAGCCAGGCAGCAGCCTGCGCAGCGCCGGGTGCCGCACCGCCGGCCAGTATGGCCAGGCCCGCAGCAACACAGCCACCCGGGCACGAGGAGGCAGAGCCACGTGTGCATGTTGCTCTCTCACCCTCGCCTGAAGTCAAGGGTGCTGACCCCTCTGCGGGCAATTAGCTTGACCGGGCAACACGGACTCCCATCCCGGCCCGGGACACGCTCAGGTGGCAGAACCCGCCGCCGGACCCACTCCCGCAGCGCCGCCCGGCCTGCCACCATGAGCATCATGAGCGAACTGCACCCGGCGACGGCGACCTTCCGGGCCGCCCGCGATCTGCTGCTGCACCACCGCGACGATTACGCGGCCGCCACCCGCGAGTTCTCCTGGCCACAGTTGAGGGAGTTCAACTGGGCACTCGACTGGTTCGACGTGATCGGGGCGGATCACCCCGGGCGGGAGGCATTGCGGATCGTCACGGACGACACCACGACGTCGCTGAGGTACGGCGAGATGGCTTCCCGGTCGGGCCAGGTCGCCAACTGGTTGCGCACCCTCGGCGCCCAGCGCGGCGACCGGCTTCTGCTCATGCTGGGCAACGCCGCCCCCCTGTGGGAAGTCTTCCTGGGCGCGATGAAACTCGGGATAGTGATCATCCCTGCCACAACCCTGCTCGGGCCGGAGGATCTCGCGGACCGGATAATCCGCGGTCATGTCCGCCACGTTGTCACCGAGGCCGGGCAGGCGGGCAAGTTCAGCGATCTCCCCGGTGGCTGGACGCGGATCGCCGTGGGGTCTGAATCGGACGGAAGGCCTGGTTTGGAGCCGGTTCCGGCGGGCTGGCTCTCCTATGCGGACGCATCGAGGGCGCCGGCACAGTTCGTCCCGGACAGCCCCACGTATTCCACAGACCCGATGCTGCTGTACTTCACGTCGGGTACCACCGCCCGCCCCAAGCTGGTTGAGCACACACACGCCTCCTACCCGGCAGGGCACCTGTCCACGATGTACTGGATCGGGCTGCAGCCGAGGGACGTCCACCTCAACATCTCCTCCCCCGGCTGGGCGAAGCATGCCTGGAGCAACATCTTCGCCCCCTGGAATGCCGAGGCCACCGCCCTGATCCTCTCCCACCAGCGGTTCTCCGCCGATGTGCTGCTGCGCGCGCTCGGCGAGCACGGCGTGACCACGTTTTGTGCACCGCCGACGGTGTGGCGAATGCTGATCCAGGCCGATCTCACCACCACTGATGTGAGCCGGCTGCGGGAATGCGTCGCTGCCGGCGAGCCGCTCAACCCGGAGGTGATCGAGCAGGTCCGCCGCGCCTGGCACATCACGGTCAGGGATGGGTACGGGCAGACGGAGACGACCGCCCAGATCGGCAACTCACCCGGCCAGCCCGTCAAGGCCGGCTCGATGGGGCGGCCGCTGCCGGGCTACACGGTGGCGCTGGTCGACCCGGTCACCGCTGAGCCTGCCGGCGAAGGCGAGGTCTGCCTGGACCTGTCCAGCCGGCCCCTCGGTCTGATGACGGGTTACTGGGACGACCCGGACAAGGACGCCGAGGCGATGAGCGGCGGCTATTACCACACCGGTGATGTCGCCTCCCGCGATGGCGACGGCTACCTCACCTATGTGGGCCGCACCGACGACGTCTTCAAGGCCTCGGACTACCGCATCTCGCCGTTCGAGCTCGAAAGCGTGCTCATCGAGCATGAGGCGGTCGCCGAGGCAGCCGTGGTCCCCTCCCCCGACCCGCTGCGGCTCGCGGTGCCCAAGGCCTATGTGACCTTGGTAGCCGGCGTTCAGCCGTCCGCGGAGACCGCGCTCGCGATCCTGGCGTACGCGCGGGAGCGACTGGCGCCCTACAAGCGGGTTCGGCGGCTGGAGTTCGCCGAACTGCCGAAGACCATCTCGGGCAAGATCCGACGGGTCGAGCTCCGCACGCAAGAGCAGGTCCGGCACGGCGCCACCCCGCCTGCCGGGGACGCAGCCGGGGAGGCAGCCGGCGCTCCCGGCAGCCCGGCTGCCGCGGGTGCGGGCGGCCTCAGTTCCGCCAGCCCGGAGACGGGGCCGACGCTGAGCGCGCGCGGCACGCTGGAGTTCTGGGAAGAGGACTTCCCCACCCTCAAGGGCTGACGCAGCGGGCCACGTCCTGGGCTGCCCGCACATAGCCACGGTCGTGCGGCCGTTCGCGCGCTGGCGGATTCCCTGGCCGAATCGGGGAAGTCAGCGTGCATGGCGTTAGCCCGGTGCCGGAGGGGCACCCCCATGGCTGGTCCGGCTCAGACGGGATGGATGTAGCGGCGGTCATAGAGCCGCCACTCCTTGCGGCCGTCACGCCACTCCAGCTGGACCTGCCACCCTCGCCTGGCGTCGTGGAGCCAGCCCAGCACCTTCGCCATCCGCCATCCCCCGTCGTCGAACAGCACGTGCACGGCACGATGGCGCGCTGACCGGGTCCACCCCTCCGGCACGTCCACCGCGAGCAGCAGCGGCTGCGGTACCTTCCCCACAGTACCTATTATTCGCACACACATTCGATTCAGTCACCTGAATGAGCGTTCCGCGCCCCGGCCCCTGCGGCTCACCGGCGGAAACGCCCCGGGGCCGGTCAGCTGGTCACGTCGGTGGTCGTGAACCTGGCCCAGGCAATCGAACAGAAGATCACTATGTACATGCCAAACGACAGCAGCCCGTGCAACAAGTCCCCGGTGGCGATCGGGGAGCGGAGCAGGGCGTCGAATGACAGCCACCAGTGCGTCGGAAGGTAGGGCTGTACCGCCGCGAACTGCGGCACCTGATCAGTGACCTCACTCGCCACCGTGATGATCATGGTGGCCGCGATGGCGCCGATGGGATGTTCGGTGAACGTCGAGATAGCGAGCCCGATGGCGCCCAGCGCGGCCAGGCCGGCCGCGACATACAGGGTGACGAACAGCAGCCGCAGCAGGCCGTCGGTGAGCGGCACGGTGGTGCCGGACAGCAGCGTCACCGGCCCGACCGGGAACAGTGCCACCCCGACGGCGAGCGACATCCCGGCCGCGACCACGCAGGCAGTCAGCCCGTACACCAGCACCGCCACGTACTTGACGCTCAGCAGCCGGGTCCGCCCGGCGGGCACCGCCAGCAGGTAGCGCAACGTCCCCGCTCCGGCTTCCCCCGCGACCGAGTCCCCGGACACCACGGCCACCGCGAGCGGCAGGGCCAGCACGAGCATGAGTGTGAGCGCGATGAACGCCAGGAAGACCCCGTTGCCCGCCACCTGGCCAAAGAAGAAGGAATTCGGCCCGCCGCCGCCGTGGGGCTCCGAAACCCGCAGCGCGATCCCCAGCAGCACGGGCAGCGCGCCGAGCACCGCGAGCAAGGCCAGGTGGCGCCACTTGCGGAAGACAAGGTACAGCTCCGATTTCAGCAACCTCCACCACGGCCAAACGGCGGTGCCTCCTACCCCCGCCCCGCCCCGCCGCCCGCCGCCGGGCGCTGATCTGGCGCCAGCAAACAGCGTGGCCGCCCGGGCCGCAGCGGTCTCGGGCGCCGCAGTCCCGGGCGCCGCGGTCCCGGGCGCCGCGGTCCCGGGCGCCGTGCCGCTCACCGCAGGCCCAGCGAGATTGCCAGCCGTGCCTTTCACGTCAGCCCTCGACATCGAACCCCTCTCCGGTCAGGGCCACGAACAGATCCTCCAGGCTGGGCCGTGGGGTGTCGAGGCCGGCCACCGGTACCCCGGCGAGGACGAGCTCGCGGCAGATGCGTTCCGGCGCTTCATCCCCCAGTAGTGCGCTTGCCTCACCGTCGCTGCCGCGCACGTCGGCCAGCCCGAGCTTGGCAAGGATCTCGGCGGCGTGTGCGGCGGCCGGGGTGCGCACCTGGATCCGGGTCACCCCTCCCGCCCGCATCTCCCCGAGCGCTCCCTGGGAGACGAGCCGCCCGGTGCGCATCACGCCAACGTGGGTGCAGATCTGCTCGACTTCGGCGAGCAGGTGTGATGACACCATGACGGTCGTGCCGTCTGCGGCGATTTCCCGGATGAGCGCCCGGACCTCCCGCGTCCCCTGCGGGTCCAGGCCATTGGTCGGCTCGTCAAGGATGACCAGTTCCCGCGGCTGGAGCAGGCTGGCAGCAATGGCGAGGCGCTGCTTCATGCCGAGCGAGTACGCCCGGTAGTGCTTCTTCTTCGCCGCCAGCAGCCCCACCCGCTCCAGGGCCGCGCTGATCCGGTCGTCCGTCGTGCGCGGGTCGGCGGTCCGGTCGGCGGCGTCGATCCGGGCCAGGTTCCCGCGGCCGGACAGCTGCCCGTAAAAGGCAGGGCCCTCCACCAGGGAACCGACCCGCGGCAGGACGCGGACGGTGCCGGCCGGCATCGGCGTGTGCAGCAGCTCGTGGCTGCCGCTCGTTGGGAACACCAGCCCGAGCAGCATCCTGATGGTGGTCGTCTTGCCGGATCCGTTCGGCCCGAGGAACCCATACACGCTGCCACGCGGAACTACCAGGTCGAGCCCGTCGACGGCAAGCTGGCCGCCGCGGAAACGCTTGGTCAGCCCGTGCGTGGCTATCGCCGCGTCCGCCGCCACCTCCCTTTCCGGCGGCCGATCCGCCGCCATGGTGGCGAGGGCTGGCCCGGCCTTGCCGTCGATCATGACGGTCTCTCCCGGGTAGTCGCCGCTCGGGACGGCGGCTGCGGCGCTCACTTAACCTGCGCCGCGGCCGCGTACAGGACCTGCGGCGTTACCGCGCCAACCAGGACGCGCCCGTTGTTTGTGATGAGCACGGAGAAGAGGCTCGTGCGGATCAGCCTGCCGCTCCCCCAGGCACCATGGACGGGGTGAGCCGATTGCAGCAGGGCACCAAGGACCTGCCCGACGCCCGGGCCGCTGCCCCGGCCGGCCAGCGACCGCGTCACCTGTCCTGCCGCCCCCGCCACGTTGCCCATGTCCACGAACCCTGGCGGGAAGGCCTGGGGGAAGATGGCGACCGAGAGCCAGCCCTTGCCGTAGACGCGGGGTGCCATCGCAGCGGCGCACCGCAGCTGGGCCGGCGTGAAGCCGGGCCGGCCAGGGCCTTGCACGGGAACACGCCGCACCTTCGCACCCGCGGAGCCGAACCCGGGCTGGCCAGGGCGGCCTTGCATGGGAGCACCCCCCAGCCTCATACCCGCTGGCCCGAACGCAGCGCAGCCGGGGCCGGGCACCGGAAGTGGCGTCCTCACATTGGCTGGAGCGGGACCAGCCCGGCCGGAACCACGCATGACAACACACTGCACCCTCTTACCGGCTGGTGCGGACCCAGTCGAGGCAGGAGGAGGCGAAGCAACGCAGCGAGCCGGCGCCCTCACCCCGGGCGGGAGCCCAACGCACCCAGGGCCGGGCATGACAACACGCCGCTGCTGGGCACCTGCTGGCGCGGACCCGGTCCAGCCCGGACTCGGCATGATTTCACGCCGCTGCTGCGAGCCGGCCGGCGCGGACCCGGTCCAGCCAGGGCCAGCCACGGCAGCGCAGCGCATCCTCGCGCCGGCCGGCGGAAGCCCCAGCAAGGCCTGTCCGGGGATGGGGACTTTCCGCACCGTCGCACCGGCTGGCGGGGTGAACCTGTAGTTCGCGGCCGCTGGCGTGACGAACGAAATGGAGGTGTAGCCAACCTGGAACGCGGGGCTGGTGGCGCCGCGGGCGAACACCTGCACCCGCAACGGCACGTTCGGGTGCTGCCCGTCCACGGCGATCGTCACCCTGTCGATCAGCGAGCGGCTGTCCCTGGGCGCGATAACCAGTTCGTATGCGGCCTGCCCGGCAATCGTCACGTTGCTGTCCGTGCTCACCCGCGTCGTCGGCCCCACGGCGGCGAGGATCCGCGTCGCTGCCTGCTGGGGCGTCAGCGAGACCGGGGATGGCACCGGGATCTTGGGTACAGCACCGGGCGGGAGCGCAGCGCCGTGCCGGAGCGCAGGCCCGAACTGGGTCGCGGTGTTTGTGCTGCTCTGCCACAGCCACGCCGTGTTCCCGTTACGAATGAAATCGGTCTCGCCCATGGTCACGGGCACCGCCAGCCGCACGTGCGCCGGATCTTTGTACCAGATCTTGACCGTGTGCGATCCCGCGAGCAGCGAGGTGAACGACGAAGCGTTCGCCATCCCGGGCAGCTGCGGGAGACCGAACGACGCCGTCTCCACCACGGTCCCGGTGAGGGGCGGCGGCAGGGAGGTCTGCCCTGCGAGCTCGGCGAGCAACTGCGCCGGGGTGCGCGGGGGCAGCGCTGGCGCGGCTTGTGCCACCGTGATCGCCGAACCAACGGCGACCGCCGCGACCGCGGTCAGGGCGCCCGCAGGCACGGCCCATCGCGTCTTGCCTGAGAAGGCCGGCAACATCCTCATCGGTACTCACTCCTTGGCCGGCCCAGCGACGAACGGACGGCCGGCTCGTCATCATGCTGCCCGATGGTTGCTGTGGCGAGGCTGAGAGCGCACTCAGACGGTTGCCCAATACTGGATGGGGGGAACATCATCTCCAGACGAGGGGGCGGTTGAACATGCGCGTGCTCGTGGTTGAGGACGAGCGCCGCCTGGCCGCCGCGGTCCAGCGCGGCCTCCAGGCAGAGGGGTTCGCGGTGGACCTGGCCCACAACGGAGAAGATGGCCTGCACCAGGCCCGCGAAAGCGACTACGACGCGCTTGTGCTGGACCTCATGTTGCCGAAGCTTTCCGGTTACCGCGTGTGCCAGCAGTTGCGGGCCGAGGACAACTGGGTGCCGATCCTGATCCTTTCCGCCAAGGACGGCGAATACGACCAGGCTGATGGGCTGGACCTGGGTGCGGACGACTATCTCACCAAGCCGTTTTCCTACGTCGTGCTCGCGGCCAGGCTGCGCGCCCTGCTGCGGCGCGGGGCCGCGCCACGGCCGGTACAGCTGCGCGCCGGGGATCTTTCACTCGATCCCGGCACGAGGCAAGTGTGCCGGGGCGAGACGGTGATCGACCTCACACCGCGCGAATTCGCGCTGCTGGAGTACCTGATGCGCCGGGCCGGGCAGGTGGTGTCCAAGACGTGCCTGCTTGAGCACGTCTGGGATGCCTACGACTCGATCGACCCGAACGCCGTGGAGGTCTTCGCGAGTTATCTCCGCCGGAAGATCGACACGCCGTTCGGGCGGCACGGGCTACAGACTGTCCGTGGAGCGGGCTACCGCCTCGCCGCGGACGGCGGATGACGGTCGCTGCCATGAAACTCTCCGTGCCAAGACAGCCGCGGCGGCCAAGCCAGCGGGGGCAGCCATGAAACTCTCCGTGCCGGGATGGTGGCGGCGGCGAAGCCTGCGGGCCCGGCTGACCATTACGACGACAGCCGGTCTGGCGATCGCACTGATCGCGGCCGCAATGCTGCTGCACGTGGCGCTCCGCGCCTCGCTCATCACCGGGCTGGACGCCGGCGCCAGGCAGGGCGCCGAAGAGGTGGCTGCGCTGTCGGATGCGCACCGTTTGCCCCGTCCCGTGCTTGTGGCGCCAGGCAACGTCACTGTTCAGGTGCTCAACGCCGCGGGCCGCATTGTGGACACCTCACCTGGCGCCGACCGGCTGGTGCCGCTTTTGCCCCCGGCCCTGGCAACCGCCGACGCCCGGGCTGGCCGGGCTGTCCTGATGGACGGCCGTCCCCTCGGCATCCCAAACCGCATCCGCGTTGTGACGGTGCCCGCGCGAGGCAACCAGATCGTGATCGCCGCGGTGGGATTTGACCAGGTGGACCAGAGCGTGGCGGCCCTCACCCGGGCCTTGCTGGTTGGGACACCGCTGCTGTTGCTCCTCCTCGCCGGTGCAACCTGGCTGGTTGTCGGGTCCGCCCTGCGGCCCATGGCAGCCCTGCAACGCGGCGCCCAGGACGTTACAGCCACCGGGCACCTGAACGCCCTGCCCGTCCCTGAGGCCCGGGACGAGGTGCGCGACCTGGCGGTCACCCTGAACGACATGCTGGCGCGGCTGGAGGCCGCCCAGCAGCGTCAGCGCGGCCTGGTGTCAGATACCGCGCATGAACTCCGCAGCCCGATCGCCAGTATCAGGACCCAACTCGAGGTGGCCCTGGATTACCCGGAACGCCAGGACTGGGCGATGACAGCGGCCGACGTGCTTGCTGACACCCTCCGGCTTGCCCGGCTCGCCGAGGATCTGCTGGTCCTGGCCCGCCTGGACGAGCGCGGCGCCGCTGTGCCGGACGGAAAGTCCGGGGGCAGGACAGGCGCGCTGGCGCAGGGGGCGCTGGGAGCCGACTCGCCGGCGGGCGGGGCGCTCGCAGCTGTCGCCCGCGCGGGCGACGCGCCGGCAGCCGCGGCCAGCGGTGCGGGGCCCGGTGGCGTTACCAGCGCCCAGCGCACTGTTGACCTTGCCGCGCTGGCCACCGAGGAGGCTGGGCGGTTGGCAGGTGCCCGCGTCTGTGTGAACCTGACAGCCGCGGAGCCATGCACGGTGGCGGGCGACACTGATGGACTCCGCAGGCTGATAGACAACCTCATCGAGAACGCTGTCCGGTACGCCAAGTCCCGGGTGGACGTGGCGGTGGCGCTCGACGACGATCAGGCACGGCTGACGGTGACCGACGACGGTCCAGGCATTCCGTCCGATGCTGATCGTGAGCGTGCCTTCGGCCGTTTTGTGCGGCTCGATGACGCGCGCAGCCGCGACGACAACGGAACGAGCGGGGCAGGCCTCGGCCTTGCCATCGTCCGGGCCACTGCGAACGCCCATGGTGGTTCGGCCTGGCTGGAGGACGCCTCTCCCGGGCTGCGCGCGGTGGTGTGCCTCCCCCTGGCTGCTACAGCGCAGAAGTAGCCGCCTCGCCCGCCCACGATTGGGCCTGGATGTGACACCCAGGGGCGGGGCCGACTGGCCTGTCCGGCCGCACGGGCAGGCTCCTCCTGCCCCCTATCGTGCCCGGTGCGGCCCCGCAGGGTCCCGCCGCGCCGGAGGTGGTTAAAGATCACCACCCCGGAACCAGGTATCAGCCGACTGGTCATGGCTCCAGGGTTCGGGCGACCGTGGCGGCTGCTTGGCGGGGGCTGCCGGTGCGCGCTATCCGCTGCGCGTGTGGCCACCAATACCAGCCTGCTTCGGCGTAGACGTCGCTGGACAGGACGGGTAGGTGGCGATTGATGACGTGCAGGCGGGTGTTCCCCAGGGCACGGGTGGTCAGTACCGTCACCCATTGATCCCGGCCAAGGGCGGCGGCGAGGGCCTCAAGTGCGGCCTCGCCACCTGTGCCAGCGCTCACCGTTGCATGCCCGCTGCGCCGTCGTGCGCTTCCCGCAGTTGGGCACGTAGTCCTTCGGCGCTGTCGCCGGCGAGGGTGCGGGGTTCGCAGTTCCACCGGGGGCCGCACCGGGAGGCCCACCAGGTGCCGGCGTCGGTAGTGCGCCAGACTCGCCATCCCGGGAACTCAGCCTCAATGTCTGTCTTGGTGGCTGTGGTTGCCTGCTCCATGTCCATTGGTTTCCCGCCTACCGGTCTAAGCCGTTATGGCGGCACGCGGGGGCGCCGGTGGGGTGAGCGGGATCGGGGGCGATGCAGGGGGTGCGGTCAGGGCCGGTCTCCCGGAACATTTTGAACTCGGGGGATTGTTTCCGCAGATCGCGCACGGAGGCGATGTCGGGGCTGTCCATACAGCGAAACTAAGACGGTATGTACCTCGCGCTCAATGGTGTTGCGTGAAGTTGCGTCAATTATTCGGGGTGGGCAGGCTGGATATGGCCCGGGTGATGAGGTTCCGGGCGGGTGAGCCGGTGATGGCGCAACGGTGCAGCAGTTCGAATTTCTTGGCGTAGAGGGCGATTTCACGGTGCTGGGTGATGGTGACTTCGGCTGAGACGGTTTCGACCTGGGCCATGGCGTCGTCGAAGATCCAGAAACCTGCGGTGGGGGTGGCATGGCGCGCTGCCGTTGATGGGATGATGGCGAGGCTGACACGCTGGAGGCTCATGAGGGTGATGAGCCGGTCAAGCTGGCCGGCCATGGTCTGCGTGTCGCCGATACGGGTGTGCAGGGCCTGTTCCTCTAGCACGATCTGGAAGCGGCGGTCGCCGGCATACAGCAGGCGCTGGCGTTCCAGGCGGGCTGCTACGGCTTGGTCCAGGTCATCGGGGATGTCGTGGAAGGCGATGAAGCTGGCCATGATGGCGGTTGCGTACTCGGCTGTTTGGAACAGGCCCGGAATCAGGGCTGGTTCGTAGATCCGGAACAGTTTGGCGTGTTCGTAGGCGGGTGTCTTGGCCTTTTGCGGCCTGCGCAGGCCGACTCTGGTTTGGCGGCGCCATTCGAGGTACATGCCTTCGACGTTGCGGGCCGAGGTGATCAGGTCGGCAACCTCGGCTGGGGCATGGCAGTGGTGGCACCAGGCCCGCAGATCCTCGTCGGAGGGGTGTTGCTTGCCGTTTTCGAGTTTGGAGACCTTGGTGAAGTGCCAGCCTGTCAGGGCTCCTAGCTGGCGTCCTGACAGGCTGGCATCTTTGCGGATCTCCCGCAGCCGCGCGCCCAGAGCTGCCCTGGCCTGCTCAACCTGTCTGGGCAACGCTGGGCCGATCAGGCGATCTTGTACCGGTCGTGAGGGATGGCGAGGGGCCAGACGGCCTCGAACGCCGATCTGCACAGCCGGACGGCCTCGGCATCGGTGGCCAGTTCGTGGCCGGCGGAACGGCCATGCCCGGTGAAGTAGTTGAACAGCACGCGGTCACGGTCGAAAAGCCAGAAGTCGTTTCCTGGCAGTGCGATCCGTGACGCCTGGCGGCGGGGAAGCCAGCGGATCTCTTCCCCGGCGTCGATATTCGGCTGAGCGCCCGCGTGGGAGAACCGGATGTAGTCGCTTGCGGGCTCGCAAACGATGCGGGCGCGGCGGACCTGTATGCCTGCTGCTGTGGTAGCCCGCATCAGGCCGAGCCAGTGCTGGCGGTCAGGGGCCTCGGCTGCATGATCGCGCCGGCCGGTTGCGAGGAACCGCGCGAAACGCTGCTTCTCGTCATCGACTGCATACCAGTCCCGTGTCTCCAGGTGCCACGCGAAGTGCCGGCAGGCCCGGAACAGATCCGTCCACTGCTGGTCAGTCAGCGGCTCCATGGTTCTCCTCTGGCAGGTACCGCATGAGTTCCTTCGGCACCGCGATAAGCGCCTCATGGTCTGGGACGTTGAGGGCCGCTAACGTCTGTGGGTCGGTGATCTTCCAGCCCTGCAAGACATAGATCTCCCTGTCGTACATGATCTCGGGAGTCGCATACAGGGTAGGTGAGTTGCCGCCATCGGTGACCTTGCCGAGGAAATGTAGCTTCACGACGTTGCTCCGTTACCTGTGTTGCGGGTGATTGCGTCGATTTGATCCTCGGCTCACTTGCTTTGGTTTGTCAATGGGCGGGCCTGCTGGGGGCGTCACGCACAACCGCGCCACACCCCACACCCGGCCAGTGGCCGCTGGTGATCGCCACCGTGTGGGGGGTGACGGCGGCGTGGCTGCGGGGGTGGCCACCACGCCGACTGGTGAGCGCCGCAGCGTGGTGTGCGCCGATGGTGGCGGCGTTCGCGGTGGCGGCGTGGGTGGCGGGTGGGTCGTGGCAGCGGCGGCGTGGTCATCGTTTTATGCGTGGGTGCGGGCCTGGCATGCGCTGGCCGCCGGGGGTTCGCTGCCCGCGATGGTGATCATCGCCCGGCGGCGGTGCCGCTGGGGTTGTTGCTGGGCGCGGTGGCGTGGCGGGTTGGCCTCGGTTCGACCCAGCTGGCGGCCGGGGGGCGCGGGCGCTGGATTGGCGGGTTTCCGTGTTGGGGCGGTGGCTACCAGCTGCCCCAGGGCAGCAGAGAGACGATCGCGATGACGGCGAACAGCAGGGTCAGGTACGCGATCGACAGGTGGAACAGGCGCATGGGCGCAGGGTTGGCGCTTGGATGGGTAAGTCCGGCGCACGCCCCTTCGCTGACGCCACTCTCGGCAGGCTCGCCAGCCGCCGCTCCCAGCCCTCCAGCCGTCACGTCCGTTGTGCCAGCTGAAGCCGCACCCAAGCCCGCGTCCGCCGCCACAGTGCCAGTGCCGGCCACGACAGCTGAAGCCGCGCCAGGGCCCGCCGCGGCAGTAGCCATCGCTGCATCACGGCTCACCATGCCCAGCTCGCTCGCCCGGGCGATGCGGAAGTGGAGCCGGTGGGCTTCGGCGAGGAACCACGCCCCCAGCCCAGCTGCGCAGATCGTGTACACCCAGCCGGCATAGGGCGCGAGCGCCAGGGTTGTCGCCACCATCACGTAGGAGTAGATGAGGATCTTGCGCGCCACCACCGGCGCGGGCGCCACGACCGGCAGCATCGGCACCCGGGCGCTCGCATAGTCGTCGCGGAACTTCATGGCCAGCGCCCAGAAGTGGGGCGGCGTCCAGAAGAAGATCACCGCAAACAAGATGAAAGCGGGCAGGCCCACCCGGTCCGTAACCGCGGACCAGCCGACCAGCACCGGGAAGCAGCCCGCTGCTCCCCCGATCACGATGTTCGACGCGGTCCGGCGCTTCAGGGCAAGGGTGTAAACGAAGACGTAGAACAGGATGGCGGCATCGGCCAGGACCGCGGAAAGCCAGTTCACGAGCGTGCCGAGCAGCACCGTGGACAGCACGCCCAGCATGATCCCGGACAGCAGCGCCTCGGCCGGCCTGATGACGGACAACGGCGCTGGCCGTGCCAGCGGCCGCCGGGACGTCCGCCTCATTATGGCGTCGATGTCACGGTCGAGATAGCAGTTGATGGTGTTGGCGCTGCCCGCCGCCAGAGCCCCGCCAACAAGCGTTACCAGAAAGACCCGGGCCGAGGGCACCCCACGCTGTGCGAGCAGCATGGTCGGGATCGTCGTGACCAGCAGCAGCTCGATGATCCTGGGCTTGGTCAGCGCGAAGAGCGAACGCGCGACCGCCCGGGCACTTCGCCTGCCCGCCATGGTGGCGGGCAGCACGCCCGCCGACACAGGTGGCACTACTCGTCCACGCCACCGGCGGCGGCCGGCTGACCGTCAGCCGGGGCAGCCGTCTGCTGCGCGGCAGCCTGACCGCCGCGCGTCGGCGCATTGGCACCCGGGGTAGCGACGACGGAGCGGCCGTTCATGTTATAGCGGTGGCCTGGCACCAGGTGCGGCTTGGTGTACAGGACGTACAACGCGCCGGCCACCGCGATGAACAAGAGCATCGGGAAAGCGAACGTGAGGATGGACCCGCCGTAGGTCCAGTCGCTGCCACCTGCTGCGGCAATCAGTCCAGGCACTCCAGCCTCCTGCTGCGAATCACTTCACTGATCATCTGAGGCCGGGCCGGGACGGCCAAGCCGATTTGGTTGGCTTGAGCAACCGGTCAAGGCCGGTTGCCAGCGCTTGCGATTCCTCATCATTCAGCCACCCGATGAGGAGAGCCACCGCCGTGATGGCATAGGGCGGAAGCATGAGGACCCACAGCACGGCCCCGCCCACCTGCTGGTCGGCGACGACGCTGAAGGCGTGGTGCTCATTGCCGAGATAGCCCGGGTACAGCAGCCCCGACCCGAACACCAGCACCATCGCGAGGACCGTGCTGATGGCTACCGTGGCCGTGAGCAGCCCCACCCGGCGCAGCGGTGCCAGCCGGGTTCGCCACGGTCTCGAGCCGATCAACTGGAGCCAGAAGAGGGCGCCGCACCCCAGGTAGGTGATCACTTCCGCGCCGTAGATCAGCGGACTGCGGAGCGCGGCATCGTAGGCGACCGGCAGATGCCACCCCAACCACACCGCGTTGAACGCGACCGTTACCGCCAGCGGCGCCACTGCCCATCCCAGAACGGCTGGCGGGACCGACAGATCCGGCCGTTCCGGCCCAGCCCCGGGCAGGCGGCCCGGGCTGGCTGCCACGCTGCTGTCGTCTCCCAGCGTGCTGTGCCCGGAAACGGAAACGCTGCGTCCCAGGAAGCGGCGCCCCAGGCCACGGCGCAGGGCCAGCCACGGGGCGCCGAGCACGATCAGGCCTGGCGCCACGACGGCGAGCAGCAGATCCTGTGCTGAGCGGACCCAGATGAACCGCTGCGACCAGTAACCCACCGGGGACACCAGCGCCAGGACCGCCACCACCAGGCCGACGTGGAAGACCACCGCCTGCCGGGCCCGGCCCTCGGGCATCGCCTCGCCACGGCGCCCCGCACCGGTGACCGGGCCGCGCATCCCGAGCAGATGCGCGGCCGCCACCGTGGTGTAGCCAGCCAGCACCAGGAGGTTGGCCGACCAGTGCGAGACAACCAGGTTCATGACGCGGCGCCCTCCGGCCGGCTGTCGTGGCCTCCGGACGAGGCCCTCCCTTTCCTTTACTACAGCACGTAGAACAGGACCCAGAACAGTACCGCCATCACCGCCAGGTAGTTCCAGATGGAGGTGAAGGCGGACAGCGTCGCCTGGAAACGCTGAACGGCGAACGCCTCAGTGTAGGTGGGTGGCTGTTCTACGAAGGAGATGGCCGGGATCGACCGCGACCGCATCAGCAGCATCTCGAGCCATAGCATGCCCGCCAGCAGGATCACCAGGAACACCGGGTAGAACCCGGTGAACACGCTGGAGAAGCCGGAGCTTCCTGGGTAGAACTTGAGGAAGACCAACTCAATGATCTGCAGTGCTACCGCCCCGAGCCCGAGCAGGAGCGCGGTCGCCGCGGCGATTTGCCACATTCTCTTGTTGCCGGCCTTGATCCGCTGCAAGCCGGTGTAATGAACCCCGGCGCTGGTGAGGACCAGGAGCATGACCACGGTGCCCATGATCATGGATGGCGCGTGGTAGCCCGACCCCTGCCACCTGCCCCCCGAGTTGACCGAGCGCAGGTAGAAGTAGGCGAACACGAACGCACCGAACAGGAAGGACAGCGCTCCCATGGCCAGGCGCGAGCCCGTCCATGCGGCGTTGAGCCCGGCCTCGTGGTAGAAGCCTGCCTCTTCTGCTGCGCCGTCCAGCCCAGCCGGGGGCGTTGCGGCTGTCTCGGCCATGGTTATGCCTCCACTCCTGTGCCCGAGTACGCGGCGCTGACCACGCCAACGGGCGGGTTCAGGTCGGCCATGGGGGGCGCGTCCTTGACGCCGTAGTCATACGGCCCGGAGAGCACCACCGGGACCTTCGCGAAGTTGCCCGGCGGTGGCGGCGAAGCGACCTGCCATTCCAGGCTCCGGGACCGCCATGGGTTCCCGGTCTCGCGTACCCGCCAGAACAGCATCGACATGACGAAGTTGATCAGGAAGATGAGCAAGGAGGCGCCCAGGCAGAATGCCGAGATCGACACCCAGTCATTGAGCGTCTGCAGGTTCCGCGCGTACTCGAACACCCGGCGCGGCATGCCCATCAGGCCGAGGGCAAACAGCGGCATGAAGGTCGAGTTGAAGAAGATGAACATGGTCCAGAAATGGATCTTGCCCAGCCTCTCGTTCAGCTTGATCCCGGTCATCTTCGGCAGCCAGTAGTAGATACCGGCCATGAACGCGAAGATCAGGCCGCCCATGATCGTGTAGTGGAAGTGGGCCATGACGAAGAAGCTGCCGTGCTCGGTGGTGTCCGCGGGCACGTCGGAGACGAACACCCCGGTGACCCCACCGATCAGGAAGTTGAAGTACATGGCCATGGCGAACAGCATCGGCACCGTGAACCTGATCTTCGCTTTCCAGAACGTGCCCGCTGCCACCAGGAAGATGAACCCGGTCGGGATGGAGATGAGTTCGGTGGTGAGCATGAACAGCGGCCGCATGTCCGGGTTGATCCCGCTGTCGAACAGGTGATGCTGCCAGACGAAGAAGCTCAGCAGCGTCACCCCGATGATGCCCGCGGCGGCGACTTTGTAGCCAAAGAGCGGTTTGCGGCAGAACACCGGGATGATCTCCAACACGATTGCGAACCCAGGCAGCGCCAGGATGTACACCTCGGGGTGGCCGAAGAACCAGAACAAGTTCTGCCAGAGGTAGCTGCTGCCGCCGAGCTGGTTGGCGAAGAAAGCGGTCATGTAGGTCCGGTCAGCGAGCGCCATGTAACACGCCCCGACCAGCACGGGTGCGGCGAGCACCATGAGGAACGAGGTGGCGAAGATCGACCACACGAAGACCGGGAGCCTGCTCCAGCGCATGCCCGGCGCACGGTAGTTGATGACGGTCACGATGATGTTGAACCCAGCCAGGATGACCGATATCCCCATCAGGCCGAAGCCGAAGTAGTAGGCGTCCGCTCCCGGCCCGGCCTGCAGGCCCAGCGGCTGGTACCCGGTCCATCCGAAGGGGAACCCACCGGACATGATGCCGGACAGCAAGATGAGGTAAGCCATGGGCGTGAGCCAGAACGAGAGCGCCTCCAGCCGCGGGAACGCCACCCGCTTGGAGCCGATCATGATCGGCACCAGATAGTTGCCGAACGGCCCGAGGATGACCGAGGTCATCATCATCATCATCATGGTGCCGTGCTCGCCGACCACCATGAGGTACTGGCTGCCGCTCAGCACGTGGTAGGTCGGCGACAGGAGCTCGCTCCTGATCGCCATGGCGAAAAGACCGCCGGTCAGGAAATAGGCGATCATGCCGAACAGGTACTGGATACCCACGACCTTGTGGTCGAGGGAATACCGGAAGTACCTGGCAAGCCCGGTGCCCGCCTCATGCACCTCTTGCTGGAAATTCATGGGCCGCCCGGCCAGCTGGCGGAACAGGTCGTTGAACACGCCGAGCCCAGCGAGCCAGCCGATGACCCCGAACGCGTAGCCGAGCACGATCGGCATGTCCTTGGTGTCGCCCAGCCCGGTGGCGAAAGCGGGGTTCGTGGGGAACAGGGCGTTACCCAGCCAGTGCCCGAACAGGTAGCCGATCACCGCGCCGATCAGGCCGGTGTGGAACGCTGCCCGCATCCACCAGGGCCGGGCAGGCGCGGCAGCCTCTGCTATCTCTGGCTGTATCTCGATGGCCATCCGGTCACCTCTTCATCGGATTCAGCGAAGTCACGTGGTAAGCCGCCATGTGCGGCCGGCGACCCGTCATGGCGACACCGGATCGCCAGGAGTCCCCGCCTGGGGACCTGGGTAGTAGTAGCCGTTCGCGCCGGTGATGCCCGCCACCTTGACGACGTCCTTGCCAAGCTGGGGGACCACCGTCGGGTCGTAGGTCAGCGTGTAGGCGGGCAGGGCGGCCAGCACCCCGGCGGAACCTTCCTTGGCCTGCATGCCGTTCGCCCAGCTCTGGAACTGAGACGGCGTGACGACAGTGCCGTAGTTGAACATCGCGCCGTGCCAGAGCCCGCACAGCTCGTTGCAGCGCACGGTGAAGCCGCCGGCGTGCTCGGGGGTCGTGTAGGCGACGTTGTCCACCCCGGGGTTGGCGTCGGCCTTCACCCCGAGCTGGTAGGCCCAGAAGCTGTGGATGACATCCAGCGAGGTCACGTGGAACTCCACCGGAGTCCCCTGCGGCAGCACGAGCCGGGTGGATTCCATCCCGCCGAACTGCGGGAAGCGGTAGGTGAACCACCACTCCTGCCCGATGACCTGCACCTGCAGAATGTTCTTGCTACCCGGCGACCACGCAGTGGTGTTAACCGTGGTGCCGCTGGGCTTCCAGATCGGCGATGGCCCCTCACCGGCACCCGCCCCAGCCGGCGCGATGAGCTCCACCGTGCCGAACACGAAAAGGCCGAGCACGATCACGGAGGTGACCGTGATCCAGGTGGCCTGGATCTTGGTGTTCCCGTGGATGGGCGGGCCGTCCTCCTCGTCGCCCTCCCGGTGCCGCCAGGTGATCAGGGCGTAGCCGAAGTAGACCCAGATGAAGAGGAGGACGGGCGCGCACATCACGGCCATGACCGTGATGTCGAACTGCTGGTGCTTGGCGGACGACGTCATCCTGCCCGGCGGAATGTGGTGGTACCAGACGAACCAGATGAGGAGGTCGGCGATGACGGCTAGGGGCAGCCAGATCCCGAAGATCCACCATCCGTGGCGCCGCTCTGCCGTGGCCGCGGGGGCCTCTGGCGTGGCCATCAGGCCGTCACCTCCATCTGACCGGTCATGTAGCCGAAGGTCTGCATGGGACCGCCGTTGCCGTCGATGAACCCGCCACCGCAGGGAACAAAGCACTGCCAGCGGAAAACGCCAGTGTGCGCCGGCGTACGGAAACTGAACTTCTCCCAGCTGTAAGGGCCGGATGTGCAGGGCGAAGAGCCGCAGAGACTGGCAGAAGCCCCCGGTGATGCCACCGGGACGAACAAATGCAGGCTCGGGATCGCGAACGTGTGACCGACGGCGCAACTGGACCAGCCGTTGATGACCGAAGTGGTCTTCACCGGCCCCAGCGGTTTACCGGTGTCCTTGAACTGCTGCACCTGCACGGTGCCGCCGATCGTGCCCTGGACCAGGCTCCAGAAGTTGTTACGCAACGGCGTGCAGCCGTCATACCCGAGGATGGTCATATTCACCTGGGTGTTGGCGGGCACCTTGAACAGGGTCGTGTGTTCCCACACGTGGGTCTGCGGGTTCTTGACGAAGTAGCTCACCCAGTCGGGCTTGCTTGCTGAGTTGTTCTGCGGGTCTTCCTGCAGCATGACGTTGACCTGGCCGCCGGAGGCCACGGAGCTGTAGTCCACCACCGACGGCGTGCTGACCAGGTAATGGACGACGACGAAGACCGCACCGACGACCACCGCCGCGAAGGCGACGAGCAGGGTCGCGACACGGACTGGCAGAGACACCAGTCACCACCTCGCTTCTTCGCGGGCGCGTCTGCGCATACGGTTAAGCCGGCCGAGCGCCGCTGTGACTACCGACCGTAGGATCTGTTACGAAACTGATCTTGCGAGCCGGCCGGCGGTTACGGCAATAGCGCAAGCACTCAATGACGAAATTGTCATGATCATGGCATGCTGGACTGAGACGCTCATATGAGGCTTCATTCTCCGTAACAGTAGGTAGGTGCTTGGCTACGTATCCGCACACCGCCGTCACACACTGCTGGGATCTGGGTCGCCGCAGCGTCGGTACGCCCAGGGAATGTCGTACGCCCAGGGAATACCCTGCAGGTAACAGTCATGCAATGGTTTGCGGGTTGCCAGTTGACGGCGGGGCTGGCGCGGTGGATTCTCACCAGAAAGCCACCCCCCGGGTGCGCGAGCCCCATCGGCCCCCAGGGGCCGGGCGAGGGAAACTGGTGAGGGCACAGCCCGGCAAGGCAGACCGGCGAGGGCACAACCCGGCAAGGCAGACCGGCGAGGGCACAACCCGGCAAGTGTTAGATGATTGGCGAGGCGCTTCATGACGACAGCGGTGCCGGCACAGAGCCAGGCTGGCTCGCGCATCCTGGTCGTCGATGACGAGCCGAGGATCCGGGATTTCATCACCCGGGCGCTCGTCACAGCCGGGTACTCGGTCGAAGTCGCGGGCAGCGGCAGCGAGGGCCTGCGCATGGCCACGGCCGACGGCTATGATCTGGTCATTCTCGATTTGATCATGCCCGACGTGGACGGCCGCCAGATCCTCACCGCCCTCCTGCGGGAGCGCCACGAACAGCCGGTCCTGGTGCTCTCCTGCCTCGCCGATGTGACCACCAAGGTGGATTGCCTCGAGCTGGGCGCACAGGACTACCTGACCAAGCCGTTCTCGCTTGCGGAACTGCTGGCACGGGTCCGGGTCCGGCTGCGCGGGGAGATCCACGTGGTGAACGAGGTGCTCAAGGCGGGGGCTTTGGTGCTGGACGTGGGCCGGCTCGAAGCCAACATCGGCCACGGCCCCCCCATCGCCCTGACCCGGCTGGAGTTCCTGCTGCTGCGCGAGCTGATCGAACATGCTGGCCACTCGGTAGGCAAGGGCCAGTTGCTGGCCTCGGTCTGGGGCTACGACTTTGATCCCGGCTCGAACGTTGTGGATGTCTGTGTGCGGCGGCTGCGCTCCAAACTCGGCTTCGACCTGATCAAGACGGTGCGTGGTGAGGGATACCGGCTCGCCTCCTAAGGGCGCGGGCCCGCCCGCTGACCTGCACGTGCCCCACCGGTCATCCGGCCTGCACGTGCCGCACCGGCCATCCGGCCTGCACGTGCCGCACCGGCCATCCGGCCTGCACGTGCCGCACCGGCTCGCGGGCCTGCACCGGCCGCCCGGCCTGCACTGGCCGCACCGGCCCGCGGGCCTGCACTGGCCGCCCGGCCTGCGCTGGCCGGTTGCCGGGGTGGACGTGGCATGGGCTGTCTTCTCGGTGCTCAACCTCGCCGCTATGGTGATCTTCTCGCGCTGGGAAACCGTCCCCTTCCACTTCATCTGGATCAGCCTCACGCTGCTCTACGGGTTCCGGGTGTGGTCGACCAAACCAACCGCCTGGGTGCTCGGGGTCGTGATGGTAACCACGTTCACCGCCATCAGCTGGGACGTCTGGCACGGCGCCCAGAGCGTGGATGAGCTCAACGAGGTGCCGCTCATGGCGGCCATGTTCTGGCTGATGGTGTGGCATGCCCAGCGCAGGCTCGCCGCGGACACCGAGCGTGATCTTGTCAGCCGGGAAAACGCCCGCCTGCTCGACACCTTGCGCCGCTTCCTTCAGGATGCGTCTCACCAGCTCCGGACGCCGATCACGATCGCGCTCGGCCATGCCGAGCTGCTCGCTGACGAAATGACCGGCCGGCCCGAGGCCCGGGACATCCAGGTGGTCGTGGGAGAACTCGACCGGCTTCGGCGCCTCGGCGAACGGCTGCTGATGATCGCCGCCTCCGAGGACCCGAACTTCCTGCGCCCCGAGCCCGTCGCGCTGGAAGACTTCACGCTGAACGTGCTCCACAAGTGGATCCCCACCGCCGAGCGCCGCTGGCACCTCGGTCACGCTGAGCCGGTCCTGGTCAACGCCGACCGCGAACGCCTCGGGCTCGCCGTCGACGCGCTGCTGGAAAATGCCGTCCGCCACACCGGCGACGGTGATGTCATCGAGTTGTCCGTTTTGCGTGCTGGTGATGGCAGGACTGCCCGTATCATCATCGCGGACAGCGGTGAAGGAATCCAGCCGGGCGAACTGGACCGCATCTTCGAGCGATTCGGCACCGGATCGCAGCTCAGCGGAGGGCGCGGCACTGGTTTGGGACTGGTACTCGTGCGCGCGGTCGCCCGCGCCCACGGCGGGGAGGTCAGGGTGCGCAGTACCCCGGGCCAGGGCAGTGAGTTCGAGCTGGTGCTGCCGGCCGTGGCCCCCGGCACGGCCACTGGCAGCGGGATCGGGATAATGCCCGGCCACGGCGTGCTGCCCGCAGGAGCGTGACAGTGGCGGAGGAAGGGTGAAACTGTCGGCATGGCTGGGCCGGCTCCGCAGGGTGGGCCGGGTCCGCCTGGCCGCTTTCGCGGTGGCCCTCGCGGCGGTGATCGCCGTGCTGGCCGTGGCCGGTGGCGGCTCCAGCCCGAAACGGCCCGCGACCCCGCCAGCTGCCAAGCCCTTCGCCCTCGGAGTGCTTGGTCACCCGGGTGAGCGCATCGCGCTGCGGGCATTTTCCGGCCGCCCGGTGATCGTCAACTTCTTCGCGTCCTGGTGCACACCCTGCCAGCGGGAGACACCCATGATCGCCCGGTTCTACCGCGCCAGGCACGGAAACCCGGCGGTGATCGGGATCGACTCCAACGACCGGGACGCCAAGGCACTGGCCTTCGTGACCAAGAGCCGCGTCAGCTACCCAGTCCTCACCGACCCGTATCCGGCCCGCACCGCGGTCGGCTACGGTGTGCCCGGACTGCCCGCAACCTTTTTCCTCGACGCCAGGCACCGCATCGTGAAGCGGGTCTACGGTGCGCTCACGGCAACCGAGCTGAGCGCGGGAACCGCGCTCATAGCCGGGCGGGGGTGAGGCCGCCCATGCACACCCCGGCCCGCACCGATCCCCCCTATGTGCCCATCCGGCGCACCCGGTGGGCAACCAGGAAGACCCCCCGCTGGCTGCTGGTTGCCGGCTTGCTTTTCGTGATGGCCACCGTTGCCGTCGGGGTGGCGATCCACCCCACGCAGGCCCAGCGCGCCACGGACATGAACGAGTTTCTGCACGACATGACGGTCGACATCCAGTCATGCGCCGGTGGGGTGCGGGAGTCACTCCAGCTGATGCACGCCATCGAGGCAGGCACCTACCACGACCTGAAGTTCGCGACCCACGAGGCCACCTACGGGGCGGGTAACTGTTCGCCAGCCAACAACGAACTGCTTGATGACCTGGTCCAGTATCAGGTCCACGAGTCACTGGCACGCTTCAGGCTGGACCGGGCGGTAAACGGCCTGGTCACCTGGGCCTTCCCGGACGCGCAGCGGGTACAGGCCGACGTCGCCGTGATCTTGAACAGCCAGGGGGAAGCGCGCACCGCCGCCACTGCGAAACTCCAGCGTGACCTGCGCATTCTCGACGCCCAGCGGGCCTACGCCGACAGCATCATGAGGACGGCCATCACCGCGACCGCCGCGACCGGGAAGCTGCCACCCTTGCCGGGCTGATGTGGCTGTCAGCCTGCGCTGAGGCCAATGCTTTCAACGGCGGCGCAGAACGCGTCCTGCCACGACGGCGGGCGAACACCGGCATCCGACGACGGTTTTGCCCGGTCGAGCGCTGCCAGCGCGCAGCGCAGCACCTCGGCCGGGCGGGGTGACGTGACCCAGGCGTCCCCGAGTTCGAGCTCGTGCTGGAGGTTGTCGCGCCCGTGGCCTTGCACCACGTCGAGCAGCAACAGTGGCCGGCCCACCGTGCGGGCCTCCGCGCAGGTGTCACCGGAACTGGTGATCACAAGGTCGGCGGCTGCCATCAGCAGCGGGATCTGGTCGGTGTAGCCGAACGCGTGCATCCGGGGGTGGCGCCTGGCCGCCTCCCGCAGCCGGTTTTCCAGCCGCGTGTTGCGGCCCGCCACCGCGAGCACCTGGACCCCCGCGTCCGCGAGCGCCGCCGCGGCCCCGGCGAGCGGCCCAAGTCCCCACGCGCCGGACATCAGCAGCACCGCGCGGTCCTGGCCGGGCAGCCCGAGCTCCGCCCGGGCCTGCTCCTGGCTGGGCGGGTCACAAAAGCCCGGCCGGACCGGGGAGGGGATCACCTGCACCCGCGCGCGCGGGGCGTAGCGCCGCACCGCTGCTTCCGCGGTTCCCGAGGTGACCAGGTACAGGTCCACGTTCGGCTGCACCCAGAGCCGGTGCGGGGTGACATCGCTGCACAGCACAACATGGCTCATCGCCGGGTAGGTGTCGGCGAGCGCGCTCACGGCGGACGAGGCGGTCGCGAAAACCGAAATCGCCAGATCGGCGGGATGCGTGTCGAGATGGGCACGCAGCCTGGGCACCAGCTGGCGGCGGGCGGCGTCGTCGGCCAGCAGCGCCACCCGGCTGCCGGGGCGCAGGGCGGCGAAGTGAAAGGCGTCGTACAGCCCAGGCACTGCCAGCATCGTGCGAAACACCGCCTCCCCCGCCGACCCACCCCGCGGCCCGAGCAGCCGCATCGCGTCAAGGATCTCGGCGGACCAGCCACGTGCCGTGAGCGAGGCGGCGCATGCCTGGGCGTGGACATCGTGTCCCGCGCCCAGCGAGCCGGACACCAGCAGTGCCCGCCTCACGCCCGTTCCTCATCCGGCGGCTTCCCGTCCGCGGCCAGACCGCCGGTCTCGGCAAGCCAGTCCAGGTAGCGGCGGACGCCACCCGCGAACGGGGTCTCCGGCGACCAGTCGAGCAGTTCCTTGGCCGCCTTGTTCGACACGCTCACGCCGTTGTAGTCGGCGGTGCGGGCGGGCACGTGCTCGACCGGGACCGGCCGGATCAGGTCCCGCACGGTATCGGCGATCTCACGGACAGAAACCGGCGTCCCGCCCTCCAGCGCCAGCACCTGGTCGGCCGCGACCGGGGCGAGCGCCCGGACGTGCGCGTCCGCCAGGTCCTCCACGTAGACATAGTTGCGCTGCTGCTCGCCGCTGCCCGCGATCGTGATGGGCCTCCCCTCCAGCGCCGCGCGGACGAACCGTGCGACCACAAGCACCTCCCGCATCCGCGGCCCATAAGGAATCCCATAACGCAGGATAGTGAACTGCTGTCCGAACATTTCCCGGTAGCTGTGTACCAGCAGCTCTGCAGCCAGCTTCGTCGAGACGTAGACATGACCTGGGTTGCGCAGGTCAATGGGGGCCTGCTCGGTGAACTCACCGTTGCCCACGCACGCGCCGTACACCCACACCGTGCTCGCGAACAGCACCCGCCCGCAGCCAGCGCGCCGCGCGGCCTCCAGCACCCTGGCCGTGCCCTCCACGTTGAGCCGGACCGCCCACACCGGGTCCGCGGCGACCTCGTTGACGTCCGAGGCCCCGGCCAGATGGAACACCGCCCTGCAGCCAGCGAGCGCCGCCCCGAGCCCCGCGTCGTCGAACAGGTCCACCGCGCGGTACCGCGCCGCCGGGTTTCGCCACCGCGGGCGGATGTCGATCACACGCACGTCATGACCCGCCGCAACCAGCCGGTCCACCACATGTGAGCCGATGAAACCGCCACCTCCGGTCACCGCTACCAGCACGCCAGCCTCATCTTCCTGTCAGCGCTTCGTGCACGGCGGCGACCGCGGTCACCACCTCGTCCACCTCAGCGTCGGTCATGTCCGAGTGAACCGGCAGGCACACGTGCCTGGCCGCGATCTCCTCCGCCACCGGCAGCGGTGCCCCCGCGTAGTCAGCCAGCACGGGCTGCTGGTGCAGCGGCAGATCATACACCTCACCCGCCAGGCGAACCTGATACCGCTCAGCGACTTCCTGCTTGAACCGCGCCCGGTCGGTCCCGTGCGGCAGCAGCACGATGTACTTGTAGAAGTTGCTGCGGCATCCCGGCGGCTCAGCGAGCGGGCGCAAGCCGCCGATCCCGGCCAGGGCCTTGTCATACCGCGCCGCGACTTCGCGGCGGCGGGTGATGAACTCGCTCATCCGCCGCAGGTGCACCAGGCCGGTGACCGCATGCTGCTCGCTCATCCGCCACGCCGAGCCCAGGCGGACGTGACGGTTGGCGCTGACGGCGCCTTTCCCCTGGTCCCGGTAGATCCGCGCCTCCTGGTCGATCTGCTCCGAGGGGGTGATCAGCATGCCCCCTTCGCCGCTGGTCACGACCTTGGTGGGATAGAACGAGAACGCCGCCGCCAGCCCGAACGACCCGGCGAAACGGCCATCCAGGGCGGACCCGTGCGCGTGAGCGGCGTCCTCCACCAAGGTGATTCCGCGCTCCTGGCACAGCGAGCGAAGACCGTGCACGTGCGGCGAGATGAGCCCGCCGATGTGGACGGCAACCACGGCGGCGGTCTCCGGGCGCAGCAGCGGCTCGACGGTGGCCGGGCTGAGCGCGAAGGTGGCCGCGTCGATGTCGGCGAACACCGGCCGCCCCCCTGCCTGGAGCACAGCCGCGGCGGTCGCGTAGAAGGTGTTGGCCGGCACGATAACGTCCCGGTTCCGGACGCCGACAGTGCACAGGGCGATGTGAAGCGCGGCAGTCCCACTGGCCACCGCCACCGCGTGCCGGGCGGCGTGGGCGTGGGCGAATGCCTGCTCGAACGCTAAGGTGTAGGGCCCCAGCGTGAGCGCCCCACTTGCGAGGATCTCCTCGACGGCGGCGGCGATTTCGGCCCGGTCCGCGGCAGGGAACACGACGCGTGCTGCTGCTACTCCCAACGGATCTCCCCTTGGTGCGTCCTGGCTGCCATTTCGACTTTGCCATGATGGCAGGACTGGCAGTGCGCGTCCCGTCGCTGGCGGGCGTGTCGCCCTGGTCGCGGTAAAAGGAACCGGTGGATATGGGCAAGCGAATCAAAAATGGCGCGCGACCCCTCACGGCTGCGGCCGTCACGGTCGCCGCCCTGGCGGTTGTGCACGCCGGGCCAGGCCTCACGGCGCTTGCCCCGGTGCGGCGGCTGTTTCCCCGGCTGGCCGGGATTGGCGAGGCCGATCATGTAGCGCTCACCTTCGATGATGGTCCCGACCCAGCGGCCACGCCCGCTGTCCTCGAGACGCTCGCCGAAGAGGGGGTGCATGCCACCTTCTTCATGCTCGGGTCCATGGTCGCCAAGGCGCCACAACTGGCCGCCGACATCGCCGCGGCCGGCCATGAGGTCGCCGTCCACGGCTGGGATCACCGCTACACCGTGCTCCGCACTCCCAGAGCGGTGCGCGACGACATGGCACGAGCCAAGGACGCCGTCGCGGCCGCCAGCGGCGCGCTCCCCCGGTTCTACCGCCCGCCCTACGGGGTTCTCAGTGCTGGTGCGCTGGCCGCCGCGCACAAACTCGCGCTCCGACCGGTACTCTGGAGTTGCTGGGGGCGGGAGTGGGACGCCACGGCGACACCCGGCTCGGTCTACGAGACGCTGTCCAGCGGTCTGATCGGGGGCGCCTGCGTGCTGCTGCACGACTCCGACTGCACGTCCCCGGCCGGCTCGGCTGCCGCCGCTCGCGGCGCGCTGCCCCACCTCTTGGCGGCGTGCGCGGCGTCTGGGCTGCGCGTGGGCCCGCTGGGCGAGCACGGCCTGTGAGCAAAGCCGCGGGCCGGAGTGTTGCGAGCGCGGGCAACCCCGCCCGCCAGCCGTCAGGCTTCGGAACTGCGGGAGAACCATCAGGGTGCGTTCAGCTTGCGTCCAGGAATGTGCTGCTAACTACTACTAGTAGTGTGCCTGCGCGGGAGCACGGTAGGTACTTCCTTGGGCCACGACCGCAGAAGATGCGACGAAGGCTAACGACGGGGCAAGAGGTGATTGAGTTGCAGGAAGGTTGGGGCAGCGGGAATTCCTCGCCAGAGCCCTCCCAGACCGAGCCATCGGTACCGGGCGGGGACGAGACTCCCGGCACGGACTCCGGTCCCGGTCCCGTTCCTGAAGCAGCGGCCGGTGGGCCGGCACAGCCAGGCAGCGACGCGCCTAGCGCGCCAGCCCAGCCGGGGGCGGGACCCCGTGCGGCACTCCCCGCCTACCCCGCGCCCGGATCGGCAGGCCAGCCGTCGGGGGCCCCATCCACCGCAGGCCAGCCACAGGAGAGCCCGTCCACCGGAGACCAGCCTGGGTGGGCCCCGCTGCCGCCATGGACAGGCCAGCCAGGAACCGGAGCTCCGCAACCAGGGGCGCAGGGATCGTGGACGATGCCGCTGGGCCAGGCGAACGTGGGACCTCAGCCCGGGAGTGGCTTTGGCCAGCCGCCGGGTGGGGGCTACGGCCAGCCGCCGGGCGGGTTCCAGCCACCGGGCGGGTTCCAGCCGCCCCGGCGCGCCAGGCGAATTCGCGGTGCCCTTGTCTATGTGGTGGTCGCGGTTCTCGCGGCGGTCATCGGTGCCACCTCGGTGTGGGCCTTGCAGCAGAGCAACAGCGGCGCGTCCCCCCAGGCGATCCCCACCGCCCAGAATGTGCCAGGCAACTCCAATGCCTCCAGCATCAATGAGCACTACGTCGCCGGCAAAGTGACACCCGGGGTGGTGGACATCACGTCACACCTCGGCTACACGGGGCAGGTCTTCGAGGGCACCGGCATGGTGCTGAACTCCTCCGGCCTGGTGCTGACCAACAACCATGTAGTGAACGGGTCAACGCATCTGGTGGCCACACTCGTCGGTTCCGGGCACAAGTACACCGCCCAGATCGTCGGCACCGACGCCACGGACGACGTAGCCCTCCTCAGGCTCAACGGGGCGTCCGGGCTGACGCCCATCACTGTCGGGAACTCCGCCAAGGTCACGCTTGGCACGCCCGTCGTGGCCCTTGGCAACGCGGGCGGCAGGGGTGGCCTGCCCACCGTCACGAGCGGGTCGATCACCGCACTGCACCGCACGATCATGGCGAGCGACGCCGGCTCGTCCAGTTCCGAGACGCTGCGCGACATGATGCAGACCAACGCCCCCATCGCCGAGGGAGACTCCGGCGGGCCGCTGGCGAACGCGGCCGGCCAGGTGATCGGCATGGACACCGCGGCGAACACCCAGAACCTGGGTGGTTACGGCACCGCTCAGGGCTTCGCGATCCCGATCGACCGGGCGCTGGCAATCGCCCGCCAGATGGCTGCCGGGAAACCCAGTGCCTCCATCCGTATCGGCCAGCCCGCGTTCATGGGCATCGCGATCGCGAGCACCCCGCACAACGGCGCGAGCAGCGCCAGCACTCCACAGCAGCAGCTACAGCAGCTGCAGCGGGTGGCGAACTCCTTCGGTGGCGGTATCGACTCGAGCCGGGGATGCCTGGCAGGCAACGTCGGCAACCCGGTTCCGGGCACCATCGCGCCGGCCAGCTCCGGCACGCTGATCGCGGGCGTGTTCTGCAATGCGCCGGCCCGTGCCGCCGGGCTGGAGGGCGGTGACGTGATCGTCTCCGTTGACGGTCACACCGTGACCTCACCCGACTCGCTGACGACGGTGATGTCCAGCTACCGCCCAGGCAACAGCGTCTCGGTCACCTATGTCGACACCGGCGGAACCCGCCACACCAGCTCCCTAACCCTGGCCGCGGGCCCCGCCAAGTAACCCACCCTCACGAACATCGAACATGATCAGGCAGACCGCCCGAGCCACGCCAGCATTTTGGCCTCGGACCGGGCGATCTGGGTCACGTCGACGTGCTCACCCGGCGTGTGCGCCAGCTGAGGGTCCCCCGGGCCGTAGTTGACGGCGGGCATGCCCAGCAGGGCGAACCGGGCCACATCCGTCCAGCCCAGCTTGGCACGGGGCACCCCGCCCACCGCGGCCAGCAGGGATGCCGCCGCCGGGTGGTCCAGCCCCGGCCGGGCACCCGGCGCGGCGTCCATGACCTCGACGTCAAACCCTTCGAAGACCTCGCGCACATGCCCCGCGGCCTCTTCGATGCCGCGGTCAGGGGCAAAACGCAAGTTCACAGAAACCACGCATTCGTCCGGGATCACGTTGCTGGCGACTCCCCCGCGGATCCCGACCGCGCTCAGCCCCTCGTGGTAACGCAGCCCGTCCACCTCCGGCTGGCGCGGCTCGTACGAACGCAGTGTGTCGAGAATCCGGCTGGCCTCGTGGATGGCGTTGTGCCCCATCCAGGCGCGTGCGCTGTGCGCCCGGGTCCCGCGCGCGCTGACCTCTGCCTGCAGCGTGCCCTGGCACCCGCCCTCGATCACGCCTCCGGTGGGTTCCATCAGCACGGCCAAATCACCCGTAAGCAGCTCAGGGGAACGACGGGAGAGCCGCAGCAAGCCATTTCGTTCGGCCTCTACTTCTTCACAGTCGTAGAACACATAGGTGACGTCCCGGGACGGCTCGGTCAGCGCCGCTGCCAGCCGGAGCGCGACCGCGACACCGGCCTTCATGTCACAGCTGCCGCAGCCGTAGAGCAGGTTCCCCTCGGTACGGGACGGCAGGTTGCCGGCTATGGGCACGGTGTCGATGTGCCCGGCCACGATCACCCGCTGCGGCCGGCCGAACTGGGTCCGGGCGGCCACCGCGTCCCCGTCCCGGTGCACGGCAAGGTGCGGCAGTGGGCGCAGCGCCCGCTCGATCAGGTCTGCCAGGGCCTTCTCGTCGCCGCTCACCGATGCGACGTCCACCAGGCGGGCGGTCAGCGCCGGGGCGGACAGGGAAAGGTCCAGGCTGGCGCCGGAAAGATCCAGGTTCACCCCGGCAGCCTAACGCCGGCTGTGAGATAACTTTGGCAAGCCCAGCGAACGCGAAACGGGGTTGCCATGTTCAGAGTCGAGTCCGAGGTCGGCCGCCTGCGACAGGTGATCTTGCACCGGCCCGACCTGGAACTCAAGCGGCTCACCCCGGACAATGCTGCCGATCTGCTCTTCGACGACGTGCTGTGGGTGGGGCGGGCGCAGGCGGAGCACGACGCGTTCGCGGACGCGCTGCGGGCGCGGGGCGTGGTTGTCCACTACTACAGCGACCTGCTCGCGCGGACCCTGGACATCGCCGACGCCCGCGCCTACATCCTGGACAGCGTGTTCGACCCGCGCCTGCACGGGCCGCTGGCGGCGGACACTTTGCGCGCCGCGATGGACGGGCTCGACTCGGTGAGCCTTGCCACCTACCTGGCGGGCGGGATCAGCAAAAGGGAGATCTCCGAACTGGGCCCCGAGCCCAAGAGCATCGCCTTCCACTCGCTCGACCCGGACGGCTTCGTGCTCGCCCCACTGCCGAACCTGCTTTACCAGCGTGACACGGCGTGCTGGATCTACGGTGGCGTGTCGATCAACGCGATGCGCCGCAAAGCCCGGATCCGCGAAAGCGTTGCTGCCGAGGCGATCCACCGATGGCACCCGATGTTCGCCGCAGCCGAATTCGACGTCTGGTATCACGGTGCGGACGCCGCTCCCGCCACCATCGAGGGCGGGGACATTCTGGTGATCGGAAACGGCGCGGTACTCGCGGGCATGAGCGAGCGGACCACACCGCAGGCGATCGAGATGCTCGCGCACCGGCTGTTCGCCGCCGGGCAGGCCCGCTGTCTGGTGGCCATCGACATGCCCAAGCGGCGGGCCTTCATGCATCTCGACACGCTGCTGACGATGGCGGACTACGGCGTGTTCACCAAGTACGCCGGGATGGGAATGCGGCCGTCCTACACCATCGAGCCGGGCGCCAGCGCGCAGGAACTCAAGGTGACCGACCACCCGCCGCAGGACATGCACAGCGCCATCGCAGCCGCGCTCGGCCTGTCCAGCATCAAGGTCCTGACCGCGGTCCAGGATGTCCACGCCGCGCAGCGGGAGCAGTGGGACGACGGCTGCAACGTGCTCGCAGTCAGCCCGGGAGTCGTGGTCGCCTACGAGCGGAACGTGACGACCAACGCCTACCTGGCCGAGAACGGCATCGAAGTCATCACCGTCCCGGGCGGCGAACTCGGCCGTGGCCGGGGCGGCCCCCGCTGCATGAGCTGCCCGATCGAGCGGGAGGCCTGACGGCGGGCCGGCGCGGGAACCCGGTTCAGTCCGGGAACAGCCCCGCCACCAGCAGCGGTGGCCGGCACTATTTCCACGCCAAACGGCTGCGCCGCCCGGAATGTCTCATCCCCGGCGACATGCCCCGCCAGCCCGTACCGTCCTTCATGGAGTTCGTACGCGATCAACTCGGGCTTCCCATCGTGCCTCCATAAGGTCATGGGCGCTACTCAAGCACCGGGGGCTGACACTTCCGGGCGGATGCCCTTCACTGCTGGCACTGCGCCTCCAGCCGGTGCGTTCGCGCCTGGCACGCCGCGCCCGGCCAGGGTCTTGGCACCTGCGGCCAGCGCCGTGAGGACGACGACCACCGAGGGCCGGCGGACGCTGGCCGCCCTGACCACGGCGTACACGTCCCGGGCAGGAACCGGGCCAGGCAACTCCCGCACGACGACGCGCCGCTCGCCGGCCGCGAGCGTGAGCCGGGGCACGGCGGCAACACCAATTCCCCTGGCCACCAGGCTCGAAATGGTCCCAAGCCCCTCGAACTCCCACGGGACCGCGGGCGCTCCCCCGGCCGATTCCAGCAGCCGGTCCACGGCTTGCCGGGAAGGCTCGCCCACCGGGGCCGCCAGCCACCGGCTGGTCTCCCGGAGGCGGCGCAGGTCAACCGGCACCGCCGGGTCGGTCAGCGCGTGGGTGCGCGGAACGATGAGGACCAGCGGATCACGGACCAGCAGGTGGAAGCGCAGCATGGGCGGCTCATGGTCGGGGACGCTGCCCATCCAGTCGTCCACCAGCGCGACGTCGACCTCACCCGAACGCAGGCGGCGCAGCCCCTCGCCGTGCTGGGTCTGCTGCAGCAGCAGCGTCAGGCCGGGATGCGCCCGCAGACTGCGGGCCAGACCCGGGGCGAAGGCGACCGCGGCAGAAGGGAATGCCGTGACGGTGACCCGCCCCGACGGCTCCCGCTCCTGGGCGGAGATCTCCGCCTCCGCCGCCTCCACCTGGGCCAGGATGATCTCGGCGTGCACCGCCAGCCGGCGTCCGGCGTCGGTCAGCTCGACCGAGCGCGCCGCCCGGTCCAGCAGGGTCGCCGCCGTCTCACGCTCCAGGGTGGAAAGTTGCTGCGACACGGCGGACGGCGTGTAGCCGAGGGCCGCCGCGGTGGCCACGATCGTTCCCCGGTCGGCGAACTCCTTCAGCAGGCGAAGCCTGTGCAGATCGAGCATAAGCTTAGCTTAACCTCTACAACAGATATACCTGCTTGCGCTGATGCATAGTCGAAGGCATCCTGGTCAGGTGGCTACTAGGGTTGTCTGGTCTGCCGAAATCACGACCGGTTACCAGGCAGCCAAGATGTGCAGAGACACACCAAACCCCGCGGTGAGGAAACACGTGATACGCAATGGCTCAAGTAGCCATACAGCCCATACCCGCCGGTGACCGGACCGAAGAGGCCGGTCCGGAGCCATGCGTAGCGAGCGGGCCGCACCTGTCCCTAACCCACTCCGCGCCACCCCCGCTCACCAACGGCACCGCACCGAACCTCGCGGCCGTCCCGGCCCAGCCTGATCTCGCGGCCGTGCCGGCCCAGCCTGACCGCGCGGCCGTCCCCGCCCAGCCTGACCCCGCCCCCTCGCGGCGGCGGACCGCCGCCTCCCGCACGACGTGGCGGGTACCGGTGTCGGCCACCCTGGCCGCGAACGAGGTACTGGCGCGCAAGCGCAAGGCCGGCGAGACGGTTCTGCCCATGGCGTTCGGCGAGGCCGGGCTGCCCGCCCACCCTCTCCTGCAGGAAGCGCTGGCCGCGACCACGAACGGCAACGGCTACGGTCCGGTGGCCGGCCACCCCGCCCTGCGCGAGGCAGCCGCTGGCTACTGGTCCCGGCGCGGCCTGCCGACCGAACCGGACGCGGTCGTCTCCGGGCCTGGCAGCAAGGCGCTGCTGTTCGGGCTTCTGCTCGGTCTTCGTGCCGACGTTGCCGTACCCCAGCCAAGCTGGGTGAGCTACGCCGCGCAGGCCAGCATGATCGGCTCCCGCACGCATTTCGTGCCCGGCCCGCCGGGTGAGGGCGGCGTCTGCGACCCGGTCCGGCTGGCCCAGGCGGTGGTCAGGGCCAGGGCTGCGGGCCGCCGCATCGGCGCGGTCGTCGTGACCCTGCCCGACAACCCCACCGGCCAGCTTGCCCGGCCGGCCACCGTGCGCGCGCTGGCCGAGGTCGCCGCCGAGCACGACCTGCTCATCATCTCCGACGAGATCTACCGCGACCTGCGGTATGACGCCGCGCCGCCGTTCCCGAGCCCGGCCCTTGTCGCGCCCGAACGCACCGTCGTCACCACCGCCCTGAGCAAGAGCCTCGCACTTGGTGGCTGGCGGATCGGGGTGGCCAGGATGCCCGACGGCCGGCTCGGCCGCGGCCTGCGGGAACGGCTGCTGGGTATCGGCAGCGAAATTTGGTCCTCGACCGCTGGCCCCGTGCAAGGGGCAGCGGCTCTCGCCTTCGCTGAGCCTGCGGAATTGACCGAACGGATTACTCGGAGCCGGCGCCTGCACGCCGCTGTCTGTCACGGCGTGGCGGACAGGTTCACCGCCGCCGGGGTAGACGTCCCAGCGCCACAGGCCGCGTTCTACCTCTACCCTGACTTCGCACCCCACGGCCAGTACCTGGCACAACGCCACGGCGTGACCACCGCGGCGGGACTGGCCACGCTCCTGCTCGACCGTTATGGCATGGGGGTGCTTCCCGCGAGCGCGTTCGGTGAGGACGAGCACGCGCTGCGGTTGCGCGTGGCCACGGGGCTGCTCTACGGGGAAACCGACGCCGAACGCGAGGGGGCACTCGACTCCCCCGACCCGCTTAGCCTGCCCTGGATCTCCGCCGCGCTGGACCGGGTCACCGAGGTACTCGCCGATCTGTGCCCCTGCTGAGCCACGGCCGGTGGGCCACTCTCCCCTCCGGGCCCACCGGCCGCGCACGGCGCGCCGGCCGGGCCTGGGCCCGTCTCAGAGCGGGCGCAGTTCCGGGCGCTTGGCGGTGAGGCCATCGCCGGTGGACACCCCCCGCACCTGCCGCGCCACCCACGGCGCCGCGTGCGCCCGCCCCCACTGCAGGTCCATCCGGCGGGCCGCCACCCAGGCACGGGCCCCCGATGACGTCAGGCCTTCGGCCACGGGCCACGGTTCCCGCCAGTCCGCCATGACCGGAACGCCGAGGACCTCACACGCCCGCAGCGCCACCCGCTCATGAGCGTCGGGTGTCAGGTGCAGCCGGTCCGCGCTCCATGCCCGCGGGTCGCGCAGCGCATGCATCCCCCACATGTCCACGACCGGGCACCGGTGCCGGTCCGCGATCGCACGCAGGTGCATGTTGTAGGCGGCTACTTTGCCGCGGATCAGCCGCAGTACCGGGAACCGCGGATCGAACCCGGTGAACACTAGCACCTGGCAGCCAGCCATCAGCAGCGTGCGGGCGACCTCGTCGAACAACCCTGCGAGCGCATCGGGATCAGTGCGTGGCCGCAGCATGTCGTTGCCGCCGGCCGCGAGGCTCACCAGGTCCGGCGCCATGGCGATGGCCTGCGGTACCTGCTCCTCCGCGACCTGCCGCAGCACCTTGCCCCGCACGGCGAGGTTGGCGTAGCGCAGGCCGGGGCGGTCAGCGGCAAGCTTCTCGGCCAGCCGGTCCGCCCAGCCGCGGTACCCAGTCTGGTCAGCACGCGGGTCATCGAGCCCTTCGGTGAAGCTGTCCCCGAGCGCGACAAAAGAGCCTATGTCAATTGCCACGTCGCCTGCCCCTCCCCTTCCTGCGTTGGTGTCCGCCGTCGGCGGCGCCTCCTTCCTAACAATTCCCAGGTTACGGGCAGATTCCCACAGCACCAGAGGTATGTTGCCGGCGCGGCCGGCCAGCACGGCAGACTGATCTCATGCGCCTGTCCGCTGGTGCCGTGCTGGTGCTCGGGCTCGCCTCGGCCGGCCTTCCCGCCGCGGGCTGTACCAGCGCGCACGCCCCGGGAGGCCCCAGCACGCCAACGGCAGCCCACGCGCAAAGCCCGCCGACGGGCGGCACGGACCAGCCGCCCCGGGTGACCGCCAGGGACTGGCCCGCCTACCACCGCGACGCGGCCCGGATGGGCACCGCGCCATCCCGGCCGGCCGCCGGCCCCATGACCATCGCCTGGCGGCGCCACCTCGACGGGGCCGTGTACGGCCAGCCGCTCGCCGTCGGGAACCTGGTCATCGCCGCCACCGAAGGCGACACGGTGTACGGGCTGGACCGCAGCAGCGGCCAGGTCCGCTGGCAGGCCCACCTTGGCACCCCGGTCCCGCTCGCCAGCCTGCCCTGCGGCAACATCGACCCGCTGGGCATCACCGGCACCCCCGTCTACGTCCCCGCGACCGGCCTGGTCTACGCGGTCGCCGAGACCACCGGCTTCCACCACGTCCTGGCGGGCATCGACGTCAGCACCGGCCGGGTGAGGTTCCGGCGCGACATCCCCACCCCCGACGGGCATCCCGCTTTTGACCAGCAGCGTGCGGCGCTGACGGTGGACCGGGGGCGTGTGTACGTTGCGTTTGGGGGGCTCTTGGGGGACTGCGGCCCGTACCGGGGCTCGATCGTGGGCATCGGCGTCTCCGGGCACGGGCCGCTGGTCTCCTACACCGTGCCCACCGCCCGGCAAGCCGGGATCTGGGCGCCGGGCGGCCCGGTGATCGCGCCCGGCGGCTCCATTTATGTCAGCACCGGCAACGGCGCCGCCACCAGCCCGCCGTTCGACGGCAGCGACTCGGTCACGGCGCTCACGCCCCGCCTGCGCCGGGCCGGCATCTTCGCCCCGGCCACCTGGGCCGCCGACAACGCGGGCGATCTTGATCTCGGCTCCGCCTCGCCCGCCTGGCTGGCCGGGGGGAAAATCCTGGCTGTCGGGAAGCGCGGAACCGCCTACCTCCTCAACGCAAGGCACCTCGCTGGTGTCGCCGCGCCGCTTGCGCAGGCAGCGGTGTGCAGTGCCTTCGGCGGGATGGCCGTGCGCGGCACGGTCGCCTACGTGCCGTGCATCTCCGGCGGGATGGCGGCGGTGGACACCGCGGGCGGGCGGATCCGGGTGCTGTGGCGCGGGCCGGCCGGCGCGCAGGGGTCGCCGGTGGCCGGCGGTGGCGCGGTCTGGGTGACCGACTGGGACTCCGGGGTGCTGTACCAGCTTGATCCGGCCACCGGGCGAGTCACGCACCAAATCAGTCTCGCGGCCCCACTGCCGCACTTCGCCTCGCCGTCGCTGTCGGGCCGGCTGGCGCTGGTTGGCACCATCAGCGGCGTGGTGGCGGTCAGCGGAGCGTGAGGATGGCGGACTGGCCGGGAGGCCCGCCGCGTCGGCGCGCGTGCGGCGGGCCCCAGTGCCGCAATGTAAGCGGGACCCGCCGCGTGGCCAGCGTCAGGGAACCTCGTCCGGCGTCACTGTCCACGGGTACCGCTTCGCGAAGCTCGCGATCGAGTTCTGGTTGATCGCCGCCCAGAGCCGCCCGCAGATCTTGGTCCGCAGCAACTCCTGCCCCCCGACCATGTGGGCCGGCGCCGTCACGAACGTCGAGGAACGGCTGGTCAGACCGCCGAGGGCCTTCGTCAGCGACACGATCTGGGATGTGGTGAAGTCGCTGTCCACGGTTAGCGCCCTGCTGATCGCATGCACCACGTGGAACGTCCTTGCCGGGCTGGTGAGCAGGTCCTCGCGGGAGATTTTCTGCAGGATCGCGCGGATGAGGCTCTGCTGGCGCAGCACACGGCCGTCCTCGGAAAGGGACGGCTGCCGCGCGTAGTAGATCGAGGTGAGGCCGTTCAGCTCATTCGTCCCAGCGTTGAATGTGTGCCCGAAGCTTGTGGTCGTCTCCGGCAGCCGGACAGTCACACCCCCGACTGTTGCGACGACCTCCCCCAATCCGTTAAGGCTGAGCCGGGCAAAGTGCCTGATCGGAACATGAGTCAGGCGCTCGACTGCGTCCACGAGCAGGTTGGGCCCACCGTGTTCGGCGGCGAACCATAGCTGTGTCTTACCCACGCCGGGGACAAAGACCATGGCTTGCGGCGGGATGGAGACGACACCGCCAGCCTTGTGGTTGGGGTTGATATGCAACAGCATGATGAGACCGCTGAACTCCGGTGGCGACGGCACGGGCGCGCTGGTTCCGGTGGGCCCGAACGACGAGCCTGTGATGAGGACGGTCTCACCGCGGCTGTGCGAGCCTGCTCCGGTTCGCGTTGCCGCCTCGAGGTGGCCGACGCGCACCCGCGGGATGCTGCTTGCGACGTGGTTGACAAGGGCGTAGGTTCCCACCGCCACCACGGCAACGAGAGCGAGCACCGAGGTGGCGGCGACAGCGGCAACGCGCCATCCGCGACGCTTTCGCCTTCCGGGACGTGGCTTGGGATCGGCGGAAAGACCGGGGTCAGTGGAGTGCTCCGGGCCGGCTGGGTCATTCCTGTTGGGCGTGTCGGACATTTTGTACCCCCCTTACCTGGACGGGCCGGATAGGCCACGACCTGGGCCGTCTGCCGCAGCGGGTATTGCCATCCGACCGGCCACGTGTACTTGTGTCCTTGCGTGTCATAGCAACTACGCAGGGTAATGTACCCCACGCGGCAACCCGAAAGCGCGGGGGACGGCGCAAAAAGCGCCGGAAGGGACCGGGGGCTTGTGAGCGAAGAAGCGCTGGGGGGCGGCGCGCTATGGCGGCCCTTCCACGCCATCGCCAGGCGGCGGTGGGTCCGGGTGAGCGCGGAGGCAGGTTTCGACAGCGCGGCGTGGCTCGGCGGGCTGCTGGTTGCGGCCCGCATGACCGGGGAACTCCCCCGCCCGGTGATCGCCGCGTTGGCGCTGTCGCTCGCCGGGCTGGCCGTGTGCGCGCTGGTCACCGCGTGCGGCCTGACCGCTGGCCTGTACCGGGGACGTTACCTGCGCGGGAGCCTGGACGAGGTGACCGGTGTGGTGGTTGCGGCGGCCGCGACGGCGGTCAGCCTGGCGGCCACGGCCACGATGGTGGTTCCCGGTCAGGGCACGCAGCCGGCGACGGTCATCGGCGGGGGGATCTTCGCCGTGCTAGCGATGCTCGGCGGCCGGTACGTGGCGTTCGCGGCCCGACTGCGGTCCCGGCCAGCGGCCCCATCCGCTGTGAATATCATTGTGTTCGGGGCAGGGGACGCGGGCGCGCAGCTGATCCGGCGGCTGGCAAGCCAGCCCGGCGCCGCCTACCGGCCAGTCGCCATCCTCGACGACGATCCGGAGAAGCGGCGGCTGCGGATCCATGGTGTGCCGGTACTGGGCGACCGCGCCCAGATGGCCGAGGTCGCCGCCCGGACCGGCGCGCGGGTGCTGGTGATCGCGCTCGCCGGGGCGAGCGGCCCAGTGATACGCGGCCTCGCCGCCACCGCGGAGCGTTCCGGGCTCGTCCCGAAAGTGATCCCGTCGGTCAAGGAACTGCTCACCGGCGGGGCGCGGATCGAAGGGGTGCGCGATCCGCGTATCACCGATCTGCTCGGGCGCCAGCCGGTGCGAACCAACGTCGCAGCCGTCCGCACGCACATCGCGGGCAAGCGCGTCCTGGTGACGGGCGCGGGTGGCTCCATCGGCTCGGAACTCTGCCGCCAGCTGCACCGGTTCGCCCCGGCGGAACTGATCATGCTGGACCGCGACGAGTCCGCGCTGCACTCCGTCCAGCTAGCGCTGCACGGGCGCGCGCTGCTCGACTCCGACGAGGTGGTGCTGGCTGACATCAGGGATGCCGGGCGCGTGCGGCAGGTCTTCGAGCGGTTCCGGCCGCAGATCGTGTTCCACGCCGCCGCGCTCAAGCACCTGCCCATCCTCGAGCGTTCCCCGGCGGAGGCGCTGAAGAGCAACGTCTGGGGCACGCTGGCGGTGCTGGAGGCGGCGATGGCCTGCGATGTGGATTCGTTTGTGAACATCTCGACCGACAAGGCCGCGAACCCGGTGAGCGTTCTTGGCTACTCCAAGCGGATCGCAGAACGGCTCACCGCGCATATGTCAGGCCACGCCGACGGGATTTACCTGAGCGTGCGGTTCGGCAACGTCCTTGGCAGCCGCGGGTCGGTCCTCACCACGCTGTCCGCGCAGGTCGCGGCGGGCGGGCCGGTCACGGTGACCCACCCGGAGGTCAGCAGGTACTTCATGACCGCCGACGAGGCGGTCCAGCTGGTCCTGCAGGCGGCCGTCACCGGGCACGACGGCGAGGTCCTCGTGCTTGACATGGGCGAGCCGGCCCGGATCGCCGACATCGCGTCCAGGCTGATCGCGGGCACGGACCGCGCGATCGACGTGGTTTTCACCGGGCTGCGGCCCGGCGAGAAACTCACCGAGGATCTGCTCGGGCACGGCGAGGTGGACCACCGGCCTCATCACCCGCTCATACGCCAGGTGCTGGTACCGCCGCTCGCGCCCAGCCAGGTCGCGGTCCTTGACCCGGACACCGGCGCCGGCGAACTGCGCGCGGCCCTGGCCGACTGCGCGGGCAGCCCGTACCCAGCCGGGTGCGCGGGCAGCCCGTACCCAGCCGGGTGCGCCACGGGCCCGGGCCCGGCGGGTGACAGCCCATCCCTGCCCGGTCCCGAGACGGGCAAGGGAGACGGCGCCACCGCGGTCAGCGCGGCAGGTCAGGTTGGCGCGCTGCCGCGCGGTTAACTGGCCGCCGCATGACTCCAGCAGAGCTCGGCCAGCCGGCGCACGAGCCCGTCCAGGAGGGCAGCGGCATTGGCGTAGCCCTCCGGCGGCCCCCCGGCCGGGTCAGCCACATCATCCTCGGGGGAGTCGCCGAGCAAATCGCGCCGTTCCCTGTCCGCGTGGGCGCGTGACAGCCACCCGGCGAGCGGCTCGCCGTGCGGCCGGGGCCCGATCCGCTCGCCCCGCCGGATGAGCTCCTTCAAGGTGAACGCCCGCGGCCAGACCTCCGGCGCGGTGACGACGGCGTGCCGGACACCGTCACGGGTCATGCCGAGTATGAGTTCAGCCGCGGCGAGTTCGGCCGCGGCGACCGCATGGCTTCGGTGCGACGCCGTATCGAGCCCGTAGGTGGCCATGACCGAGACGACCTCCGGCAGTGGCGGATCTCCATCACGCAGCACCCCGGCCGACCGCACTGGCACTCGGACCCCCAACGCTGCCAGCCGGCGAGCGAGCAGCGCGGCGGCCATCGGCGACCGGCAGACGTTCGCGGCGCAGAGCACCAGCACACCGGCCTTACCGTCCATGCTGCCCGGCATCGGTATCAACATCCCCATTCCGGTTATTTCAGCTTGTCAATGTGCCTGTCACGGGAAACAGGCGCCGTCCCGCGCCCGGGGCGGCGTGCGGGCCATCAGGGACCAACTCGCCGACTGGGCTGGATGCCATTATCACTCTTAGTATGCTTACCTATACTCACCGTGCGCAGCACACGCCAGCCGTCGGCAGCGCCTTCCGGGGATTTCTGCGAAGTTCCCGGGCGGCCGGAGCCGTTTGCGAATCAGGGGAAATCACATGACGACCGAGCCCGGTGCCGAGCCCACCTTCCACGCCTATCTGGTGGTGCTTCGGCGTCGCAAGTGGTGGGTAATCACGACGTCAGTGCTCTGCCTGGCCGCCAGCCTGGCTTTCTCGCTCACCGCGCACAAGCGTTACTCGGCCACGGCACAGGTGCTGGTCCAGCCGTCCGCCAGCGCGACAGCGCTTGGCACGGTGCAGCAGCCGGTCACTCAGACCGACGTCGAGACCGAGCTGCAGCTCGTGTCCAGCGCCCCGGTCCAGCAGGGGGTACGCCACCGCCTGGGAAGCGCACCGGCGATAACCGCCTCGGAAGTTGGCCAGACCAACATGATCGCCATCACGGCCACCGGTGACACACCGTGGCTGGCCGCAACCATCGCCAACACTTACGCCAGGCAGTTCGTGAGCTACCGCGAGACCGTCGCAAGCCGGAACCTGACCGCGGCCGAAGCACAGCTGCGGTCGCAGGTCTCTTCGCTCGCGCGCGAGGCCAGGTCGCTCCAGGCCACGGCCAAGTCGTCCCCGGAGGCGGCCGCTCTGCTCAACCAGGAAGCGGTCCTGAAAGAACAGCTCGCGCAGATGCAGGTCAGCGGGGCGGTGGACACCGGAGGCGTGGCACTGGTCACCCCAGCGACGGCCCCAGCGTCACCAAGTTCACCCAAGCCGGCGCAGAACGCCGCCCTCGGGCTGGCCGCCGGGCTGGCGCTCGGTCTTGGCGCCGCCTTCCTGCGCGACAGCCTCGATGACAGGCTGGCGTCCAAGGAAGCCGCCGAGGACGCCGCGGGCGCGCCGGTGCTGACCATGGTCCCCATGGTGACCGCATGGCGCCGGCGCACAAAGCCTCTGGTGGTGTCGGTCACCGAGCCGACCTCCCCGGCGGCCGAGTCCTACCGGTCGCTGCGGACCTCACTCCAGTTTGCCAGGCAGGAGCGGCAGCTCCGCAGCCTGGTGGTGACGAGCCCGGCAGCCAGCGAAGGCAAGACCGCGACCCTGGCCAATCTCGGGGTCGTGTTCGCTCAGGCTGGGGAGCAGGTACTGCTGGTCTCCTGCGACCTGCGCCGGCCCCGGCTTGGGCAGTTCTTCGGGCTGAGCGAGCAGTCCGGCCTCACCAGCGTGCTGCTCGGTCAGCGGTCGCTGGAAGAGGTCGTGCAGCCCGTGCCGGGCCATGACCGGCTGTGGGTGCTGCCAGCCGGGCAGGTTCCGCCGAACCCGGCTGAGCTGCTCAACGGGGCCCGTGCCCAGGAGATCTTCGCAAGCCTGCGCGAAAGGTTCGATTTCATGCTCATCGACAGCCCGCCGGTGCTGCCCGTCACCGACGCGGTGGTGCTGTCCAAGCACGCCGATGCGGCGCTGCTGGTGCTGGCAGCGGGCCAGACCAGGCGGGCCGACCTGCGGCGGACCGCGGAGAAGCTGGACCAGGTCCGCGTCGCGGTCCTGGGCACGGTGCTCAACCAGGTGACCAGGCAGAGTGGTTATGCCTACGGTTATGGATACGGGTACGGCTACGGCTACGAACCCTATGTGACTGAGCCGGAGGCCACGCACCGGGCATCGCGTGGGAACGGCAAGGCCGCTGTGTCTGACCCCAGCAGCCGTTGAACGATCAGCGCACATGCCACGAGTGGTGGCTGGCCAGCCGCCGGATCTCCATATATCGAGCCCGGCTGGCAGGAGGGCACCACCCTTCAGCAACTTATGGTGAGCACATGATTACTTATCGTTGCCGAGGGCGGTACTATCCACTCTGTGTCGGGGGACGGTACAACTCTGCTCGCAGCGGTGACGTGTGGCGCGGTCGTTGTCGTGGCTGAGCCGGTGACCATTCCGCTGCTGCGCCGGGCAGCAGTCATTGACGTGCCGGGCCGCCGGTCCTCGCACACCGTCCCGACCCCGCGCGGAGGAGGCGCCCCCGTCGCGGCCGGGCTCCTCGCGGCCGCCGCGCTGATCCACACCGCCACCGCCGCGGCATTCGGGCTCGCGGTCGCGGTCTTCGCCATCGTCGGCCTCACCGAGGACCTGCGGGGCCTGTCGGTGGGCCGGCGGCTGGCGCTGCAGGCAGCGGGGGCCACGCTGGTGGCGACCGTGCTGGTCAGCGGGCTCGCCCTGCCACTGGCCGCGCTCGCCGCGGCCATGGCCGGTGTCGCGGTCTGGCTCATGGGATACGCGAACGCGTTCAACTTCATGGACGGCGTCAACGGCATCTCCGGGGCACACGCCCTGATCGGCGGCGTGGCCTGCGCGTACCTGGGATGGTGGAGCCGGGACGCGTTCCTGGTCCCCGCCGGCGCGGCGGTTGCCGCCAGCGCCCTCGCCTTCCTGCCGTGGAACGCGGGGCGGGCACGGGTCTTCCTCGGCGACGTCGGCAGCTACGGGCTGGGCGCGGCGTTGTCAGTGCTGGCCGCGTACGCAGTCATCCGGGGAATTCCGGTGGAGGCCGCGCTCGGGCCGCTGGCCCTCTATGTCGCCGACACGGCATGGACTCTGCAGCGGCGCATACGCGCCGGCGAGCGCTTCCTTGAGCCACACCACAGCCACACCTACCAGCGGTGGTGCGAGGCCGGCTGGTCCCACCAGCGGGTGACGGTGGTGGCCGCAGCGGTGACGGCGGTGCTCAGCCTGCTCGGAGCGGCGAGCCTGGCCGGCCCCCCCGCGCTGCGGGTGCTCGCCGACGCGGTGGGGGCCGGGGTGCTGATCACCTACCTTCGCTCACCGGCCTTGCTCATGCGCCGTGCGGCCGCGGGAGCCCGCTGACCATGCGCATCCTCATCGTGACCCACTACTTCCCGCCCGAGGCCGGTGCCCCGCAGGCGCGCCTGTCCGCGCTCGCCGCCGCCTGGGCCGCCGACGGCGACACGGTGACGGTGCTTACCGGCATGCCGAACCACCCGACCGGGGTGGTGCCGCCGGAGTACCGGGGCGCCATCCGGCGGCGCGAGCGGCGGGATGGCTACCGGGTCGTCCGCACCTGGCTGTATGCCACACCGAACGAAGGCATGGCCCGCAAGACCCTCAGCCACCTGAGTTTCATGCTCAGCAGCGTGCTGCTGGGAGGACGCTGCTGCGGGCCGGCGGACACGGTAGTGGTCTCGTCCCCGACATTCTTCGCCATCGGCGCGGCGTGGCTGCTCGCGAGGCTCAAGCGCGCCCGGTTCGTCGTTGAGGTACGCGATCTGTGGCCCGCGATCTTTACCGAGCTCGGGGTGCTGACCAGCAGGCCGCTGATCCGCCTGCTGGAACGGGCCGAGCTCGCCGCTTACGCCGCCGCTGACACGGTGGTGGTGGTGAGCGACGGGTTCCGGGCCAACCTGATCCGCCGCGGAGTGCCCGCAGGCAAGGTGCACACGATCCGCAACGGGGCGTGGGCCAGCCGGCTCAGCCATGACACTCCGGCCGACCCGCGGATCCGTGCCCGCCTCGGCGCGCGCCCAGACGACTGCCTCGTCCTGTACGCCGGCACACACGGAATCTCGCAAGGGCTTCCTTCGGTGGCCGACGCGGCCGCCACGCTGGTAGGTGAGCGCATTCGGTTCGCGTTCGTGGGCGAGGGCGCGGACAAGCCGCAGCTGCGGCGCCGGGTGCAAGAACTGGGGCTGGACAATGTCACCCTGCGCCCGGGCGTGCCGCCCGGTCAGGTCCCAGCCCTGCTGGCGGCGGCCGACATCTGCCTGGTCTCGCTGCGCGACGTGCCGCTGTTTTCGGGGTTCATCCCGTCGAAGACCTTCGAGTATCTCGCGGCC
>WNGR01000214.1_pt1 | contig 68453 bp, 55 predicted proteins | sample 5407581 | NCBI WGS metagenome assembly WNGR01 (sample SAMN13153383, study PRJNA577476) | soil metagenome | isolation source: 80 cm soil or saprolite under Garry oak tree replicate 2 | place: USA:California | collected 2016-06-15
CACTCGCTCCGCGATAAAGACGCGACACTGTCGCAATGCACGCGAGCTGCGACGCCTGATGCTTGCGATAGTGAGCATCACGCATCGTCGTGAACCGCAGCAGCTTCTGCAGCGTGAGTGCGCCTTGCTGGACGGCCGCCAGCGTGATCGGCGCGGCGCTCGCGCTGCCGTCGATCAGTTGCGTCAGGCGCGTGTCCAGCGCCGCGAGTTGCCGATGGATTTCCGCCTCGAGTTGCAATTGCGGTTCGGCAGGCAACAGCAACGTGTTGACCACGAGCGTCAGCGCGATCGGATAGTTGACGGCGACCCACACCCACAACACCGCGCGGATCAGCAGGTCGGCCTGATCGGTCTGGTCCACGAAGCTCTGCACGTAGATGACGACGATGGCGACGATGAAGAACACCACGCCGATCTTGAGAATGCGAAGCAGATACACGCTGCCGAAGAACAGCAGACTCGCGATGACGATGCGCAGCAACGGATAGTCGAATGTAAACTTCAGCAGCAGGATCGACAGGCCGATGGCGAGCGTCGACCCGACGATGAACATCACGCCGACCAGCCGCGTGACCACGACGTTCGACTGCGTGACGTAGAACACCACCAGTAGCGACAACGCGAGTTCCGGCACTTCAAGCGTCATCGAGGCGACGATCACGATGGCGCTCGTCAGCACGCAACGCAACATCACGTTGAACCGCCCAGGAAATGGCGCAAGCTCGCGCTTCAGGAAATCGCCGGCATCGCGCAGCGTGACGGGCAGGTAGTCGTCGTCGGCCATGCGCGCTCCTCAATGGCCTTTGCCGTCGTTGCCGCGCCCGGGCTGCAGCACGGCCACCGCCGATGTACCGACGCGAAACAGCTCCGGGTTCGGATGGTCGACGCGAATCTTCACCGGGAAACGCTGCGACACGCGCACCCAGTTAAGCGTGCGTTGAATCCGCGGCAAGCCGCCTGGCAATGCCAGGCCGCCTTCATCGGGCGCGACGCCGTAGCTGATCGAATCGACGGCACCCTGGAAACGCTGGCCTGTATCGCTCATCAGGTACACCGTGGCGGGGGTGCCCGTACGGACGCCTTTGAGTTCCGTCTCGCGAAAGTTCGCGACTACATACCAGTGGCGCGTGTCGATCAGCGTGAAGACGGGTTTGAGCGCCGACGCGAACTGCCCCGTCGATGTCTTCAACGACACGATGCGTCCGTCGAACGGTGCGCGCACGGTCGCATATTCGAGGTTCAGTTCGGCAGTCGCGATCTCCGCCATGACGACGGCACGTTGTGCGACCAGCGCATCGACGCCGCTCACCGCCGCTGCCGCCTGCTGCGCCTGCAGTTGCGCGGCGCTGAGTTCGGCCTGCGTGGAGCGTTGCGCGGTGCGCGCACGGTCGACGTCCTCCGCCGACACATAATCGTGCGACAAAAGTGGCTCCATGCGGTGCAGCGTATCGGACGCCTGGCTGGCTGCAGCTCGCGCGCGCTCGACGGCCGCGCGCACCGACTGCGCGTTGTACTGCTGCGCATTGACCGTGCGCTGGGTCAGCTCGATCTGGCGGTCGAGCGCGACGAGGGACGCCTTGCCCCGCGTCAGCGCATCCTGATACGGACGCGGATCGATGCGGAACAGCAGATCGCCCTGCTTCACGGCCTGATTGTCGCGCACGGCCAGTTCGACGATGCGCCCGTTGACCTCGGGTACGACGTCGATCGTATCCGCATAGACATAGGCGTCGTCGGTGCGCGGCGCACGGTCCAGCAGCCGGATGACGTAGACAAGAAGCAACAGTGTGACCACGACCAGAACGATGGCCGGCCATTTTTTCTTCGATGTCCTGCTGGCTACGGTCGCCATTCAACCACCCGAACGAGATTCAATGTTGGAACGCCACCAACCAGATAGCGAGCGCAAGGAAAGCGACCAGCGTGGGATACACCACGGCTGAAGGCCCCAGCAGATCGCCGTACCGCAACCGGTTGAGAATCACATAGATGACGACCGTGAGCAAAACGCCCGCGACGATACAGAACAGCCAGTCGGGAAAGTACGCGCCAAGCACGCCAATGGATGGCGAACTTTCGCATCCTGACACGAGAACCGCAGCAATCACGGCCGTGCCGATTGCACGCTTTGAACATCTGCCTCTGGCAAGTGGCATGTGTCGTTTCAAAGTCGCCCCTCTGGTTGGAATCAATGAGTCGCCCGCGCTCCGCTCGCCGGGAGATTATTGTAAACGTGCCAATCCGTCACAATAACGCCGAAAGCGGCATTCCGCATTACATGAATATGCAATGTCGCCGCAAGAAACAACGTTCAAGCGATACTATCCAGCAGATCCAGCAACGCGTCTCCGTCGACAGGCTTTCTGAAAAAGCCGAATGCGCCCCTCTGCAGATAGTAGTCTTCCGTATGCTCGCCCGGTTTGCCTGTGATAATGATGACCGGCGTGGCTGGGTTCGAATGAACCGTTCTATCGAGCACCTGAATGCCGTCAATGGGCCGCATTCCCAGGTCGGTAATAACGCATACCAGACCCGAGTAGCCGTCGGAGAAAAAATCCAGTGCGGATTCGTAGGCCCGTGTTCCATACCCGCCAGAGGCAAGCAGGTTCGCAAGAGACGTCAAAACGCGCCGATCGTCATCAATTACGGCAACGGTCCGAACCGGAGGCGTGGGCATTTTTTTACTCCGGTCATCGCGTCTCACGAATGATTAATTAACGTCAGGCACCGGCCGTGGTCATCGACGATGTTTCGAGCTGCAGTTTGCCTGCCTGTCTGATCAGCGTGGCAAATGAATCCGCTTGCATTTTTCTCATGATGTGGCCGCGGTGCACCTGCACGGTGTATTCGGTGATACCAAGTACCGCCGCCGCCTGCTTATTCAGCAGGCCGCTTGCGAGTAACGGCAAAAGCTCCTGCTCACGAGGCGTCAACGATTGGTAGAGCGCCTGAAGCGCCGCGGTATCTTCCGCCTCCTCGCGAAGAACGTGCGCCCTCGCGAGTGCCGCATCAACCGCGTGCATCAGCGCATCTTCATCGATGGGCTTGGTGAGGAAGTCAACAGCCCCGCCCTTCATGGCCAGGACCGTGGACGGCACATCCCCCCTTCCGGTAATGAAAATAACGGGAATCTGTGAGTCCTTGCTGACAAGCTTCTGGACTTCCAGCCCACTCATGCCTGGCATTCTCAAATCCAGGATCAGACATGCAACGGCATTTTGACGTGGCGTGTCCAGAAACTCTCTGCCGGAGTCGAATGCGTGGACATCTCTTCCGTTTGCGCGCAGCAGCGCGGAGAGTGCTTCCCGCACCCGCATTTCGTCGTCGACCACATACACCAGCTCGCTTGCGGATTCCATGGAACCCCTCTGTGGTTAGATGAAAGCCTCTCCTGACTTCGGCACAGCCGGTCCACGATAGTCCCGCTGAATGTGCCTCACGCGGGCTCGTGCCGACAAAAAATTATAGCAATTGGAATGGTCATATGGAAGCACGGGCAGCAGTGTTGTGCATTACATCAATATGTAATGGCACCACCAAATATGGAGTTGTAGGCTTGGTAGCTGTTGCGAAATTATCCCAGGAGTCAGTTGAGGAGAGCCTTGATGACGCAATCCGGTCCTGGTACGGATCTGTCAACGTGCTGTCGCATTCGACCTCTCTATCGGAAGGCTGAAGCTGAAGGTTACACCGCGGGACACATTGCGCACGGCCCAGATCCGGCCGGCGTGTGCTTCGATGATGGAGCGGCAGATTGCCAGTCCCATGCCCATCCCTGTTTCCTTCGTGGTGAAAAACGGCTCGAAGATTTTCTCGAAGTCCATATGTCCCGTACCGTGATCCTCCACGTCGATCACCACATTGTCCGCATCGCGACGCGAGCGGATCACCAGCAGCCTCGGTCGTTCCTCCGTTGCCGCTAACGCTTCGATTGCGTTGCGCACGAGGTTCACGATTACCTGCTGAATCTGAACCGCGTCCGCGCTGATTTTCGACACGTCTTCGCCCAATAAGGTCTCGAGCGAAACCGCGTTGCGCTGGATGTCGTCGGCCATCAGCGTGCAGACCTGAAGAATCAGCTTATTGATATCGAGATCGACCTTTTGCGGAGCCGTATGTCTGAAGAGCGCCCGAATGCGGCTTACCACGTCGGCCGCGGCATTCGCGTCGCGGAGAACCTGCTCGGCCGAGTATTTGGCTTCTTCGATCCTGGGCGGCGTTGCTGCGAGCCATCGCACGCATGCGCGCCCATGCGCCACGATGGCCTGGAGCGGCTGGTTGAGTTCGTGGGCGATGGAGGCGGACAGTTCGGCGACAGCGGCGAGCCTCGACGCCTGCGCGAGCCGCTCCTGCGCATCGTGCAATGCTTTCGACAGTTCCGCGCCGTCATCGATGTCGACATCGAGGTCGAAGAACTTCATCACGTGCGCGCCGGCCGCTTCAGTACCGCATTGCTCTCGAGCGTGGTCGACTTCGAGCCTTGACAGCAGGTCCGGCTCGTCCGATAACTGCTCGAGGAGCGCGACGAGATGGTGTCGCACGCTTTCGGAGCGGCGCGCGCCTTCCTCGATTGCGATGGCCAATCCCGCCCACCGCGGCGGCCGATATTGTTGAGTCAGATAGGCCCGGACAATGATCTGCGCAATGAGATCGAAATGGTCGAGGAGATACAGCGAGACGTCCGCCAGAAGTTCTTTGGCAATACGCTCGTCCAACTCTCCCAGCGCGATGTGTGTGCTCCAGACTTCTCGCAGCCCCAGGCGCAAGGCCTGAAGGAGGCTCTGCAGCGGCACGCGTTGATGCTCGCGTCTTTGGCTGATTTCCCGAAAGGCGTCCATGTCCTGTGCCGATGGGGGTTCGCCCGACAACAGCGTCTCGAACCATACTTTGGCTGACAGCGCGACGGATTCGTGAACGTCCCGTTTCGCTGCCGGTGCGAGCAACTTGTAGCCGTCGAGCTGCGTCAATATCGCAAGCGTGCGTTCGACGACAAGCGTCAGATCGGCTGCGATGGACACGGTTTTTTCCCGCAGGTGATTGCTGATTCTTGGGACTTTGGCTAACACGGATATCTATCTATCAGTAATGAGCGCACGATTCCAACTAGCAGGGAGCACTGGCGCAGCGATTTTTACGGCTGCGTACCGACCGGTTGCCGCTGATACTCTGCAATGGGATTCGATGCGGCGTATTATGTGGGCGAAAAACGCGCCGCTTTTGTCCTGGGGCGCGCTTCGATCTCAAGCCGGTGCATGCATGATCTCCTGGCGCGGCACGGCCTACCATCCCCCTGCTGGGGGATGCCCACCATCCCCCAGCAGGGGGATGCGCTTCAATAGATGGGGGATGGCGGCAAGCACGGCGACCCCAATAACAATGTGTGACTGAAAAATGCGTGTGGTTGGAGAAACGCCCGCGAGCGGGCCGCACCTTTTCCTTGCAACGAAGGTCGTTCCGCCGCGCCTGCCGGTGGATCTGATCGGTCGTCCGCGGCTCGTCGGTCTGGTTGAGCGCGCCGCGAGCAAACGTCTCACCGTGATCAAAGCGCCCGCCGGATTCGGCAAGACTTCGCTGGCGGTCATCTGGCTCGACCGGCTGCGCGCGAACGGTGCACAGGTCGCGTGGCTATCGCTCGACGCAGAGGACGATGACCCCGCGCGCTTCCTCAATTATCTGGCGCATGCGTTGCGGCATGCCTGCGGCAATGTAGGCGCCGCGGCGATCAGCCTGACTGCCGACGCCGCGTTCGTCCCTCTACACGCCGTCGTTTCCACGCTGATCAACGAGCTTGCCGAAGTCGGCGACGAGGTCGTCCTGTTTCTGGACGACTATCACCTGGTCAGCCTTCCAGCCGTACACGACGCGATGTCGTTCTTTATCGAAAAGGCGCCGCCGAATGTGCATGTGGTCCTCAGCAGCCGCACAGATCCATCGCTACCGCTCGCGAGGCTGAGAGCAGGCGACGAACTGCTGGAAATCGATGCGTCGGCGTTACGTTTCGACTTCGACGAAACGAGGCGCTTCGTCGAACACGCATTGCCCGGCATGCTGAACGCCTCCTACATCGAGACGCTATTTGCGAGCACAGAGGGCTGGGCTGCGGCGTTGCGCATCTCGATGTCCGTGCTGTCGCGCGAGGAATACCAACCCGCTCGGAAGCGCAATGCGCCGTCAGGTACATCGCGGCCGTTTGCCGCCTATATCGAACACATGTTCGAGCGGTTGCCCGCCGAAATGGTCGAATTCATGCTGCGCACCTCGATCCTCGATCGGTTGAGCGCGCCGCTCTGCGAGGCGATAACGGGCCTGCGCACGAGCCAGCGCATGCTGGACGAAATCGCCGAGGGCCAGTTGCTGTTGCAAGCGCTCGATTTTGACGGGCAATGGTTCCGCTATCACCATCTGATGGGCGAGTACTTGCGGGCGAAGCTCGAGGCACAGCACGCCGAAGAGGTGACGGAACTGCATTGCCGCGCGTGCGAGTGGTATGCCGGGCAGGAGCTGTGGACCGAGGCAGTCAAACATGCGATCGCTGCGGGCATCACAGATAACGCGATTCGTCTGATGGAGCGGTGCGCGATGGCGCTGGTCAAGAAAGGCGATCTGCTCACGCTGCTCAGTTTGCAGCGCCGGTTTCCCGCGGGTCTGGCCGGCGCACAGATGAAGGTTACGTTGGCGATCGCCTGGGGAATGGCGCTCGCCATGCATTTCGACGAAGCGCTCGCGATGCTGGATGCGGTCGAACATGCTATTCCGTCCCTCACTGGCGCCGAGCCCGAAGACATCCGGTGGGAATGCCAGGCGATCCGCTCGGTCATCGCGGGACTGCAGGACGATCCAGAGCGGGCGCTTGCGATCGCCGAGCCATGTCTCGAACGGCGGTCTGCCGATATCTGGACAACCAATGTGGCATCCAATGTCGTGCGCTTCGGGCATTGGAAGGCCGGCAACCTCGAAGCGCTTTACGCAACGCCGTGGATGTCCTATTCAATCGAAGAAAACCAGCGCAACCTGTATTCTTCGGTCTACCGGCTGTGCCTGCTGGGACATGCGGAGATGCAACAGTTGCACCTTGGGCTTGCCGAACGGCATTTCACGGAATCGATGCGGCTGGCCGAACGCTACGCCGGTCCCGATTCGATCTCGGTAGCGCTGTGCGCACCGATGATCGGACAAATCTGGTACGAACAAGGCCGGCTGGACGAGGCTGAAACGCTGGTTGCCGGGTTGATGTCCGTTATTGACGTTGCGGTCCTGCTCGATAGCGTATTGATTGCCTATCGCCTCCTCATCCGAATCGCAGCCGCGCGTTCGGACATGACGCAGGCGTACGCGTTGCTCGATCGGGCGCAGGCGTTGAGTTGCGCACGTCAATGGGACCGGATGACCGCCGCCGCCCTTGTCGAACGCATACGGCTATATCTTGCGGAAGGCAGGATAATCGAGGCTGCTGCGTGCTTTGCGCAACTCGATCAGATGGCGTGTTCCAATTCCCATCCTTCACGTTCCATCTCGCTCGAGATTGAGAACTATCGCGCACTCGGGGCGGCCGCTGTTGCCTTGGCCCAGCACCGCACCGAAGAGGCCGCCGTGGTGCTGAGCGCCGCGCTGCAGAGCGCCGAACGACAACATGGAGATTTCCTGGCGATACGTTTGCGAACCATGCTTGCGCTGGTCTGGCTGACAGCGAACGAACGCACCCGGGCGATCGAGGTCTTTCGCGAAGTCCTGAAGGCCGCTGCGCCCGCAGGCGTGTATCAATCGATACTCGACGTGAGTCCGGACATCGGATCGCTGCTGCACGCCGTTTGCGAAGACGCGCGGCACACGGCGCAAACGAACGAGCCGATCTCCTACATCAATCATCTGCTCGATGGCTGGCGGATACGCTATCAGCCCGGCGGCAACCGTCAGCGCGACACCGAGCACGGATCGCTGAGCTCAAGGGAGCGCGAAATCGTCGACTTGATTGCCCGAGGACAGTCGAACAAGGAAATCGCGAATATGCTCGGGATTGGCGCTGAAACCGTCAAGTCCCATGTGAAGAGCATCTTCATGAAACTAGGCGTCGATAAGCGAGCTCAAGCCGTTGCACGTGCGCGGGACCTCGGTCTTGTGGGTCCACACTAGCCCGCATGCCGAGGTTACCGTCCCGCGGCGTGAATACGACGTTGCCGAGCGTGCCGCGACACAAGATCGTTACCGACCAGCTGCACAGCTATCCGGAGGCGAAGGCTGACATTCCCGAGCTCGCTCATGCTTCGAGCCCGATCCGGCAGCACTTCGCGTTGCCCAGACGACACAGGTCGTCCATGCCCATCAACTTGACAGAGCCCTCTGCCGTTCTGAATAAGCGTCAGGCGGGCGCAGCAATCGAAAGCGCTGTGCAACAAAGCGCAACTCAGAATATGCAGCCTGTCACGCTCTCCGACAGCGCAACGCTAGAAACGGTCGATCATGCCGAACTGTACGCCCCGCACGGAGGCCCCCGGCCAGGAAGGCGTGAGGCCGGTTACGTTCACTCCGCGCAGCGTGAATAAAGCAGGGCGCGCTTTGAGACGTCGTACTCACATGCCGCGCTCAACTGGTCGGCGTTGTTGTCGCCACCCGAGCGGTCACGCAAATAGGTGTAGCCGAGTGAGGCGCGAAAGCGCGTATTGAGCGCGTAGCGCGCGGAAACGGATACGCCGTCGTTGTGATATGGCGGCGTACCGCCATCGCCGTTGAAGAACGATAGAAAGCCCGTGACTGGGCCAAAAACGTACGAGACGCCGCCCAGGTTGGCGCGCAGCGCGCCGCTGCCGTGCGTCTGTTGATGCGCGTACGAGATGCGGAAGGGCCCCTCACCCCATGCGAAGGTTTCGATGTGGCCAGCGAGCCCGTTGCCGTCGCCGCCGCCGCTGTCGCGCAGCGATGCCATGATGGTCGTGGAAAAGCCGTGGAATTCGGGCGAGAGATATGTGATCGCATTGCTCTCGTACGGCGTGATCCTGGAGAGGTTGTCGAGACCGGAAGCGATCGTGCCCGCTTCGAAAGCATCGAGCTGGCCCTTGAACGGGATATAGACAGGCGAGTACTGGCGGCCGATACGCACGGTGCCGTAAAGCGTACCCAATCCGATCCACGCCTGGCGGTTGAAGACCGTGTTCGCGACGGCGAAGGAGCCATCGGCGGAACTGAAGCCGTTCTCCAGATTGAACATGATCTTGATGTCATGGCCGACGTCCTCTGCGCCGCGCAGGCCGATGCGCGATCCACGATAGGCGCCGGAATCCATGCGCGCAACATAGCCCGCGCCCGGATTGGTGATTTCAATGCTCGTGTCGAGCGCGCCGTAGAGCGTGACGGCACTTTGCGCATGCGCGAGCGTGACATGCACCGCGATCGAGGCCAGCACGACGCAAGCTCGCGGCGCCAAGCGTGATTGGCTCATTCGGGAATATAGAAAGCGGCGCGCGTGCTGCTAATGCTACGGCAACGCATAGGCAATCACATAGTCGCCGAGCTTTGTGCCGAACGAGCCATGCCCGCCCGCCGCGATCACGACGTACTGACGGCCGTTGATCGAATAGCTCATAGGCGTCGCCTGTCCGCCTGCGGGCAGGCGGGCCTGCCAGAGCTGCTTGCCGTTGTTCACGTCGAACGCGCGGAGGTAGTTGTCCGCCGTCGCGCCAATGAACACGACACCGCCCGCGGTGACGATCGGACCGCCCAGCATCGGCATGCCCATCCTGAACGGCAGCGGAATCGGCGAACTGTCGCGCACGGTGCCGATGCGCTTCTTCCACACGATCTCATTGGTCTTGAGATCGATCGCGGAGATGTAGCCCCATGCCGGCTGCTTGCACGGCAAGCCGAACGGCGAGAGGAACGGGTTGATCGCCACGCCGTACGGCAAGCCGTATTGCGGCTGGATGCCTGACTCCGTGCCGCTGCCCTTGGCGCCTGGCACCGGCTCCAGCGGGTTGCCGGGGCCGCGCGGAATCAGACGCGAGACGAACGGCAGCGCGATCGGGTTCGCGACGGCGATCTGGCGGTCGGTGTCGACGGCAATGCCGCCCCACTCGAACATGCCGAGGTTGCCCGGGAACACGAGCGTGCCCTGCAGCGAAGGCGGCGTGAACGTGCCTTCATACCGCAGCTTGTGGAACATCACACGGCACACGAGCTGGTCGTACATCGTGGCACCCCACATGTCGGCGTCGGTCAGGTTCTTCGACGGGCGATACGTGAGCTGCGAGAATGGCTGCGTCGGCGCAACGTGGTCGCCGGGGGCTGCGCCCTGCGGCACGGGCGTTTCGGGCGCCGGCACGACCGGCACACCGGTGCGGCGGTCGAGCACGAACAGGTTGCCGGTCTTGGCCGGTGCGTACACGACCGGCACGTTCTTGCCGTCCTTGTCGGCGATGTCGGCGAGCGTGGGCTGCGACGGCTGGTCCATGTCCCACAGATCGTGGTGCGCGGTCTGGTAGAACCAGGCGAGCTTGCCGGTCGAGGCGTGAAGTGCGAGCAGCCCGCTGGCGTAATGCTCCTGCTCCGGCGTGCGGTTGCCGCCCCAGATATCCGGCGTCGTCACACCCATCGGCAGATAGACAATGTCGAGCTTCGCGTCGTAGGCGGCGGGTGCCCACGAGTTGGGCGAATTCCACGTGTAATGCTCACCCGGGCCCGGAATGTGATTCGGGTCCTTCGCGCCCGGATCGAACGCCCAGAGCAATTCGCCCGTGCGCACGTCGAAGCCGCGGATGACGCCCGACGGCTCGCGGTTCGAGAAATTGTCCTCGACCGCGCCCGCCACGATCATCACCTTGCTGGTGATGATCGACGGCGAGGTGGGCTCGTACATGCCCGGCGTCGTGACCGGCTGGGCGTGTTGAAGGTCGAGGTCGCCGTGGTTGCCGAACCCCTCGCAACGTTGGCCCGTGAGCGCGTCGAGCGCGTACAGGTGGCCGTCGTTGACCGGCAGGTAGATGCGGCGCGTACAGGCGGCTGTGGCAGAGGGGCTGGAGGCGATCGTGGCTGCGGCGTCCGAGGCGGCCGTGGCAGCAGCGTCCGAAGCGCCCGCGGCGGCATCGCTCGCTGGCGCCGCCGCGGGTGCGGCCGCCGTGGCACTGGCCGACAGATCAACGTACGACACGCCGCGGCAAGTCACGTGCTGGAACGACGGATCGGCCCGCAGTTTCGGATCGAATTTCCACTTGAGCGTGCCCGTCTTCGCGTCGAGCGCGAACAGGATCTGATGCGGCGAGCATAAGTAAAGCAGGTCGCCGATCTTGATCGGCGTGACTTCGTTGGTAATCTCGACAGGATCGTTGGGCCCCTTCATGTCACCCGTGCGGAAGGTCCAGGCCACCTGGAGATTCTTCGCATTCTCAGGCGTGATCTGCTGTAGTGGCGAGTAGCGAGTGCCTTCCTGGGTGCGCCCATAGGCGGGCCAGTCGGCGGCGTCGATCCCGGTGCTGGTGCCGTTCCCGGGCACGGCAGCGTTCAGTGTGCCGCTGACCTGCTGCGGATCATTGAAGTTCGCGTACACGAGCACGCCCGCCCATGCCACGAGCGCGACGACGAGCGACGCGACACCCAGCTTACGCTCGCCTTCCAACCGCCAGCTCATGAGCAGCAGCAACCACACACCGAAGATGACGAGCACACCGGAGCGCGGCGCGAGTGCCCAGAAGTCGGGCCCCGACTCGATGAGTGCCCAGATTGCCGTGCCGACAAGCACAAGTGCATAAAGCACGAGCGCGGCGGGACTGCGCCGCCAAAGCAGCCAGGCCACGCCCAACAGTACGACACCTGTGACAACGTAGTACGCCGAGCCGCCGAGCGCGAGCAGCAATGCGCCACCGATCAGCAGATAGAGCGCGGTCAGTACCGTGAAGAGCAATGTGATGACGCCAACGACACCGATCACGCCGCGCGAATTCGACTGACTGGTCATGATGATCTCAACCCTCTTGAGTGGATACCGCCTGCCGGTGGTGCCGGCGCCGAATTCACACGCCGGAGCACGGTAAAAAGCATATCAGAACGTGCGCATCATCCCGAGGTACACGCCGGTTTGCGATTCGCCAGCCATCGGGCTCGTCGCCGAGGACGAATCACGCGGCGTCGCGAACACTGAGAACGTACCGTTCCTGCTGTCGTTCACCTAGGCGACGGTCCCGTAGAGGAAGGTGCGTGCGTCTAGGTTATAGGTCGTTCCGAGCGCATATGGCAAGGCATGGCTTCCAGCATCGTGCGAAGCATCTCCGGCGCCTTCGCCTACATGGATGTAAAAGCTCGCCGCCGTCACGGCCCAGCGCGGCGTGGCCTGATACGTGGCGCCCGGCCAGTAGTGCTCAGCGCTGTCGGCCGCGCCTGCGGGCGAATCGGGCGCCGCGTAGTGCGGGATAGGGTCGTCAGGAGGAGTTAAAGTGGAACACCGATCAATTGCTCACTCTAACGCTCCTTGTGATTCGCACACGTTGTTGAGCACTACCATGATGTTCAGAAGCATGGGAATGCATCCTGACTACGCATATTAGGAAGCGCAGCGGCCACCTGGTATGACATATTTGTTGCAGCCGGGCACCCTGCTTCGCTTGCGGGTCTGCTGGAATCCCAACGGTCCTCGTATCTAGCGTGGCCGTAGGCCAGCTCGTTGGGCAGCCACCTGAATGCCGTAAACAGTGGAGCCAGTTGTTACCCCCGCCATCAACACGCCGAGCAAACCAAGCAAAACCGCGATGATCCGACCAAGTATGGTGGTCGGCACTATGTCGCCGTAGCCGATGGTCAGCGCAGTGACCGCGCAAAAATAGAAGGTCTCGCCCAGAGAGGATTGCGTTCGCGTGGCCGTATTGACGGCCCCTCCACCGTAATACATCACGATCGACAAAAAGAAGAAAAGCACGAACAGAATGGCCAGAATGCTACGCAGGTGCCAGAGGACCTTGGCAACCTCAGCAACCGCATTGCGCGGCGAGATCCGGGCGCGAAGGTCGTCCTCGATGCCATTGTCCATGTCTTAAAGCCTCGCAGGTTAATTTGGGCTCAGGCCCGCGATCACGATCTTCTTGCGGCCCGTCGCCTTGATCGCGTCGCGAAAGCCCTTGTCTTTCCACGAGTTCATCGACGTGCGATCGATCGGCTTCGTCTGCGGAAACACCGACTGCACTTCCGGCAGCAGATGGTCGCTAAAAGAGGATGAATCCAGTCGACGTTGCGTCGGCAAGGCGAATGCGAACGGCTTCCCCGCGCGGCTTAAGCGCGAGTCTCACAATGCCGCACGGGCACTACGGCCTGGGTCAAGCGTCCACAGACGCAGCATATAACGTTGTGCTCGACCGGGACATTGCATGTTTATGTAATCCGACGCACGTCCAGGTGCCTGGCCTCGTTGCTCAACCAGCGTCGAGCGCCAATAGCCTCCCCAGGCTGATTCCAGATTCATGTAATAGCCGTCCTTCGCCTCGCCAACTAGCATCAGGAACCTGGGATTATGAACCGTTCAATGGAGAGATGAAATGGCAACGATAGCTGCTGACTACATGGTCGGTGCACTAGTAAATGCCGGAGTGAAGCGTGTTTACGGTGTGGTGGGGGATTCGCTTAATGGATTCACGGATTCCCTGCGCCGCGATGGTTCGATTGAATGGGTTCACATGCGGCATGAAGAAAGCGCGGCTTTCGCCGCGGGCGCCGAGGCTCATCTCACAGGGCAACTCGCAGTCTGCTGTGGGAGCTGCGGTCCGGGGAATCTGCACCTTATCAACGGTTTGTTCGACTGCCATCGGAGCGGTGTTCCTGTTCTCGCAATCGCCGCGCATATCCCAAGTACGGAAATCGGCACCGACTATTTTCAGGCTACTCACCCCGAAGTGCTGTTCAAGGAATGTAGTCACTACGTCGAACTCGTTCACAGCCCCGATCAACTACCGCAAATTCTGGGCCGTGCCATCCGGGCGGCAGTTGCGCGTAAAGGCGTCGCTGTTGTCGTCGTGCCTGGAAATGTGGCGCTCGGGCCTCTCACAAAACCTGTACCGAACTGGAGCGCACCTTCCGCTCCGGTGATTCACCCATCGAACGACGAAGTCGCGGAACTCGCAGATATGTTGAACCGGTCGTCGCGAGTGACATTGCTGTGTGGTGCGGGTTGCAAGGATTCCCACACGGAAGTCGTAGCACTCGCCCGCAAGCTGCAAGCGCCAATCGTGCATTCGCTGCGAGGAAAGGAGTACATCGAATACGATAACCCGTTCGATGTGGGAATGACGGGCCTCATCGGGTTCGCCTCCGGTTATTCCGCGATGAAGAGTTGCGACATGCTCCTGATGTTGGGCACCGACTTCCCTTATCGACAGTTCTACCCGGAGGGGGTGACCATCGCGCAAGTCGATACAAGGGCCGAAGCGCTCGGCAATCGATGCCCGATAGAGCTCGGCGTATTGGGAACAGTCAAGGATACGCTCAACGAACTTCTTCCAATGATTCAGCCGAAAGAGGACAGCAGCTTCCTGAATCGCGCGCTCGACGACTATCGCAAGGCTCGCAAGAGTCTGGATGCGCTGGCGGAGCCTGAAGCGGGCAGCAGCACCATCCATCCGCAGTACGTAACCCGGCTCGTCAGCGAACTCGCGAGCGAAGATGCCATCTTCTCCTGTGACGTCGGCACCCCCGTCGCATGGGCAGCCAGATATCTGAAGATGAACGGCAAACGACGATTGATTGGTTCGTTCAATCACGGCTCGATGGCCAACTCGCTGCTGCACTCGATTGGCGCGCAAGCCACTTTCAGGGACCGACAGGTGATTTCCATGTCGGGTGACGGCGGCTTCACCATGATGATGGGCGAGTTCCTGACGCTGATTCAAACAGGTTTGCCGGTCAAAGTTGTCGTGCTCAACAATGGAACGCTCGGCTTCGTGGAAATGGAGATGAAGGCCACCGGGTTCCTTGATACGGGATGTGACCTGAAAAATCCGAACTTCGCCGCAATGGCCAATGCGATCGGAATCAAAGGCGTGCGCGTCGAACATCCTGCGGAACTGGAAGGCGCCCTACGCGAAGCATTCGCCCATCCGGGTCCGGCTCTCGTCGACGTCGTGAGCGCACGCCAGGAGCTCGTCATGCCTCCCGCGACCACCGCCGACCAGACTTACCACTTTGGGCTGTTTATGCTTCGTGCCGTCATGGACGGTCGAGGCCAGCAGCTCATCGACCTCGCAAAGGTCAATCTGTTCCGGTAGTGCAGTCCGCAAGGGTGTAGGGACCTTTAAGCAAACCCCTTCGCCTGTTACTTCACTCATCCCGAACATCCGCAACTCAACGGAAATCGAACCATGTCCAGCAAGGTCGTAAGCACGGTAAATATTCCATCGGATCGCGAGTCCATACACATGGGTTTCGTCATCGCGTGGCTTTTCTGTGCCGCGTTCTACTTCATGCAGTACATGCTGCGTTCCGCGCCGGGCGTGATGATTCCCGAGTTGAGTGCAGCGTTCTCCCGCGACGCGCTGGGCGTGGGCACGCTAGTCGGCCTGTACTACTACACTTATGCGCTGTTCTCGATCGTTTGCGGTGCGTTGCTCGATCGGCTCGGCGGCAAGGCCGTCATTCCCGCCGGCATCGTTCTTGTTGCCGTCGGGGCGGCACTGTTCGGCCTGGGCACCGTGGAGGCCGCGCAGATCGGCCGCCTGCTGCAAGGCGCGGGTTCGGCGTGTGGGTTCATCGGCGCGGTGTATCTCGCCACACACGGTTTTCCCCCGCGCGCTCTCGCGACGGCGGTCGGATTCACCCAATGCTTCGGCATGCTGGGCGGCTCCGCGGGTCAGTTCGCCGTTGCGCCGCTCATTCACGGCCTTATCACGTGGCAGCAGTTCTGGTGGCTGTCCGGTCTCGTCATCTTCCTGATCGCCGCGTTGGTGCTCGTCGCGACGCCTGCGGCCCATCACGACAACCCAGCCAGCCAGGGCTCGTGGATCAAGATGTTCGCGCCGTACAAGGTAGTGCTGTCCAACCCGCAATCGTATCTTTGCGGTTTCTGCGCCGGCCTGATGTTTTTGCCGACTACGGTAGGCGACATGATCTGGGGTATTCCGTTCCTGCGCAACGGTCTCGACGTCAGTTATACGGAGGCCGTCAATCGCGCGAGCATGGTGCCGCTCGGCTGGGTGATCGGGTGCCCGCTATTGGGCTACCTGTCTGATCGTCTGGGCCGCCGCAAGCCGGTGCTGATCGCAGGCGCACTGCTGATGCTTGCGTCGGGCGCGGGCATTTTCTATCTGCCGGCCGGCGTGGCGCCGCCTTACGTGCTCGGCCTGTTGCTCGGCATCGGCTCCGGTGCGGCAATGCTGCCCTACACGGTGATCAAGGAAGTCAATCCGGACAACGTGAAGGGCAGCGCCAGCGGCGCGATCAATTTCCTGGTGTTCACGTTCAGCGCGTTGCTCACGCCCGCGTACGGCAAGCTGCTCGCGCATCTCGCGAACGGCGGCGCAATGAACCTGCCGGTGTTCCGCGCAGCCGGTTCGTGCCTGCTCGGTGGCATCGTGCTCGCCATGGTGCTTGCGATGTTCATACGCGAGACCGGACCGCGCGGAAGCGCGAACGCGTGAGGCTGTATATCCGGGCCGGCGTTTGGGAACAGGTTTTGGGCATTTTTCGGGGTATACGCAAAGGCACGAATGGGTGAAAAACCCAGGATGCCTCAAAAAATACCCCGCTCAAACTTCGGATCCAGCGGGACGGTGCTGGACTATCCAGGACGATTTCCGGGCAATAAAAAACCCGCAGAGCCAGTAGCCATGCGGGTTTCAGCGGATTGCTCCGGACATCTTTGGACGCGGCTGAACGTTGCACGCGAAACGGAATGGTGGGTGCTGAGGGGTTCGAAAACACCCAGCAAAGCCTTATGGGGTAAAGCGCCCACGCAATTCGATCCAGCGGAAACGGGCATGCCCCGAACACTATTTACACAGAGTACCGGCTTTTGCCTACGTCCGACTGCCGGCTTTGGGAGGTGGTCTATTGAGATCGGGCCACGTGGCTTGCTTCCAAAGGGTCTTCCGAGACACTCGGTCAGCTAGCCACGCGTGGTAAGCCCGATAGCTGCAACATGTTGGCCGCGATGAACCAATACTGCGTATCGGCTTCTATACGCCGCCAACCATCGAGTTCGGAGATATCGTGACCAACGATACCCCACTCGATCGTCAATCGTGGGGCTGAATTCTTGTGGGGTGGCGTTCCGCCCAGTCGTCGCGCGCCGATACCGTCAACGATACCGAAAAATACTACCAGCACTTACCACCTCTCTGTGGACTGCAATGGAGAAGCAGTGCCAACTTTGCTCAAACAATCGCGAAGATGGGGCAAGGAACTCACTGCCGAAAAATGCGACCTCCTGGCGAAGAAATTCGGTCAGGTTGAGATGCACAACTTTATCTGGATCAAATTCATCTGCAGCAGCATCGTAGCCATTGCGCTCCGGTGACATTAACGCGCGCTTTCGTTGAAAGATCACAAACAGCGGGTCCGGCAGACTGGTGCGTAGAGCCGGAACGCCAACTAACTCCGGAGTGCTCAGAGGCCTTTTGGCCACGCGCAAGGCCCCTGACCATCGCCACTCGCCTTGCCACCATGGCAAACGGCGGCGACGCACTTCCCACTAACCAGGCTGCGCATGTTCGCAATCGGTAGCCTCAAACGCTGCGAAAATGAGCATGCTTGGAGAACGGCCCCATTCGATCTGTTCGCATCAACGGACATCTCGCGTGAAAGGTCCGCGACCTCGCTTCGTTACCTGGACAACCCTGACTCAGGCATGAGGCAAATATCTGATGCATTCAATCGGCTTCCTTGAGGGATCGGAAGGAACCATCTTGGTTCAGCTCTTCCCTGGTACCAACATCCAAGTCGAGATTGCGCAAGATGCAGCACGACACCTTGTTCGGTTGCTTGAGCGCTACAACTGGACGAAGTCCGATCACAAACTCTACGATGACAGATGGCGACACTTCTGGAGAGGCATCAAGCCCGTCGAACGCGCGATCGTTTCCATGTACGTGCATAGCAACAATGGTGGAGAGTTTCGTGGAACGGTCAAGCTTGATAACCTCCCGCCAGCGCTTCACTCAGCAGATACACGGCGCAGACGCCCTCGTGCGACCGATGCCGTTCTCCGCGAGTTTGCCAGTCTTGAGCAAATCTTCATCCGTGCATGTGTCAACGTGGACCAAATCGCGCTCCGGTGGCACGCCACACATCGCGACGAGATAGCGCTGTGTGGGTCTGCGCTCACCGACACCGCAGGCACCTGGTTGGCCTCCGATGGGAGTATCAACCTCGATGCCGCGCTGCGCGATCGGTTGCTGACTGCGGGCCTTTCTGAAGATACGGCCCAGCAGACAGCGATCCGACTGTTGCTTGAGGTTCAATATCTGATCCAGGAGCGGAAACAAGCGATCCTTGATCGCGTACGCGACAGAGATGATGTTGACCCGACTAGCATTGTCGTGATCTCCCGGGACAACCCCACCATCCGTGAGCGATTAGTGCAGGCCCGTTTAGGTCAAGGCACGTACCGCGACGACGTGTTGGCCTTGTGGGACAACGCGTGCCGTCACCGGATGCTCCCTCGCCCCCGTGGTGGTTGCCTCGCATGCGAAGCCTTGGGTTGATTCGACGGACGACGAGCGGCTCGACCCGAACAATGGGCTCCCCTTGGTGGGCACATTGGACAAGCTGTTTGACGCCGGACTGATTGGCTTCGATCCAGCTACCGGGGCCATGCATGTCGCATCGATGGTCGGTGCACGTGACCGGTCGCTGCTCGGGCTTCCTGCCCCGCTGCGTCGGAAGCCCGACAGGAAGCAAGCTGCATTTCTACGCTACCACCTAGACTATGTGTTTCGGGCGGAGCAGGAAGACGTCAAGGTCGAGGTTCGACACTGCTCCGAAAATCGCTGAACACGTTGCCCAGGCGGATACCCGTTGACGGCGGTCCTAGAATCATCACGAGTTGATGACATCACCATGTATCCCTTATCGATAATCGCCAGGCGACGTACGTGCCCATTAAGTTTTCAGGCGGCTGACGTGTTGCAGGCGGTTTTGTGTTTTGATGCGTACGCAATCGACATAGACGGTTAGTTGCGTATTGGACATCAACATTCTCCGTTGTAGTGAGTTTTTTCGGGAGTATGCGTATACCACCATCTGGCGAGTGGCCCGGCACTGCAGCGTGAAGACTCCCACCTATAAAGCTGAATTTATCAGCGAGAACGCAATAGTCGTTTCTGGAGAAGCGTTCGTAGATCGCGGCGCGTATCAGTGACGACGTGAATGTAAATCGTGTCGTCGCGCATCTCATATATAACCCGGTTCTGTCCGCTCAAGGCTTCCCGGAAATTCAGACCGCCGAAATCTGCAAGCTCAGCCGGCACATAACCGCTCTGTGGGAACTGCCTGATATTGCTAAACGTGACGGTCAATTCCGCGGACGTCTGCTTCCACGTCTCGGCACCGAAGCTTTTGAGGATGTAGCGGCGCAAATCCTTCGTATCCTCCTGCGCCTCGTCGAGAATCAGGAGCTTCAGCTTCGCCTGCCCCATCAGCGGATTTTCTCCTTCCTATCAAGGTCGTCGAGCCCGGCAAGAAACTCATCAGCATCCTTGAATTTTCCCTGCTCGATGTCCTTCTGGCCTAAGGCCAGGATCTTGAGCAACGCCAGCGTTTGCTGGGTGTCTTCGTAGCTTTGCACGTCCTGCACGACGAGCTTCGCCTCGCCATTCTGCGTAATGAGCAGCGGCTCGCCAGAAGCCGTCAAATCCTTGACGATCTGCGCTGCGTCGCTTTTGAGGTAGCTGATTGGCTTTACGTGGTCTGCCAGGCGCATGTCTGATCCTCCGTTCGTTGCATCATTCAGACCGAATATAGACTAAATTCAGTTTCATGCAAAGCCCTGAATCAGGCGGGGCCGCTCGTGAACTGTCCTGGGGGCTCGGTTTGCCCACTCACAAATATGCTGCACGACATTCGCCTGTCGCCATGAATGCGCCGCCCTACCCTCCTTCGCCCGCCTCGCGGGCCACGGGCGATGCAGCGCGCTGGTCGGGCCTACGAGTTCAAGTGGCGGACTACAGACAAGCGGGTTGCAACCGACAAAGGGCAATCTGAACTAAAAAGTTCGCGAAAACGATCAATTATGTTGTATAAAATAATTAGAATAACGAATAATATTACTATAGGGCTAGTTTGCGTAAACTTGTTCCTGAAATTCAGACCACGGCAAAGCGCCGACATTCGCGCGAGAACAAGTCCTGCACCGCGTATTGTGCACAAAACTGTTCCGCCCACAGGAACGCACACGATTTAATAACCCGATCCGTGACAACTCCGCGCGCTGCGGCGGCCATGGAGCTTGGCGTTCGGCGTTGTCAGGTTGTTGGGCCAGTCACGTAGGATGGCGTGATGAAAAAATCGAAATCGCTTTATCGCGGCCACCGCTTTCCAGCCGTGGTCATCAGTTGCGCCGTGCGCTGGTATTTTCGCTTTCAATTGAGCTTGCGCGACGTCGAGGAACTGCTCTTCGAGCGCGGCGTGATTGTGACCTACGAGACGATCCGATACTGGTGCGATAAATTCGGCGCGAGGTTTGCTCACCGGGTGAAAGCAGCGCAACGCAAACCGGGTGGCACGTGGCACCTCGACGAGATGTTCGTCACGCTGCGTGGCGAACCGTACCTGCTGTGGCGTGCAGTCGACGAGCATGGCGCCGAACTCGACATCTTGCTGCAAAAGCGGCGCGATAAAGCCGCAGCCAACGTTAAGCATGTGTTCGTCAAAGCGGCCGCCCGACTGAACAATCGGGCGGAGAACAGCCATCAGCCACCAGCCGACACGCGAACGCGAGCGTCGAATGCGCGGCTTTCGCGACTCGAAACGCACACAGAAATTTCTTTCGTGCTTCGGGTCGATCCGGCAACATTTCGCGCTTAAGCGCCATTTACTACGCGCCTCACTCTATCGCAAATAACTCGCGGCAAGGTTCGTCGCCTGGCGCGAATTCACCGACGTCACTCAAGACTCGTCCTACGCTTTCTGAAACATGCGCGTCTCTGCCATCTTTCCGGCTTCGGTGCGATAAGTTGACAAAGCCATCAGGAAGCCTTTCAGCAGCCATGGCACTTCGTCACGCTGGGCGCTACCACAACCTGGCCGGAGGCCTCCGCCATTCCCCAACTGCTCCCTGCGGGCATGCCGATGTCGAGCCCCTCGGCGAACGGGGACAGGTCGGTGCGGCGCGCGGTGCTGGTCTTGCCGACCGTCCCTGAAGCACCGCCTCAGTAAAATATTGAGCCGCGAACGATCATGACGCTATGCGCTCTACCGCGGGCCTGGATTGCCGCCGCAACTGAAGTCGAGATGTTGCGCAGTCAACGGCGGGTGCCAGTCGTGGCCATGCTCGCGGCCTCATTGAGCATGGCAGGTGTTGAGTGGGTACCAGCGCACACAAAGAATGATCACGTCACGGTCAAAGTGACGGCCAGCGAACAGCCCGTCCAGACTCTCCAGTTTGCTCATCGCGGGCTCTCAAATCGGTCGGACCGATACTCTAACCGATTCGTTGATCGCTATTTGCACCACAGCCAGCTGCAGCCCATCCTGTTTTTCGAAAACTCGAAAGTCCGGCGCAAAGGGGGTGTTCATGTAGACATATTTACTCACACGTCAGAAATATAGCGGACAGATTGATGCCTAAAAAAGGAGCGTACGAGGTACGGATCGCGGCCAATTTGTGAAAGCTGCTCGTGAATTTTCGAGCCCAGCTTTTCGCCCTTTTGAAGAGGGCGTCGCGCGACGCTGGTACGCTTGACGTGACTCCACACCAGCTCATCTGGATTGAGGTCCGGTGCGTAACCGGGCAGGAAATGCAAAGTCAATTTGCCCTGCGTACTGGCGACATAGTCCTTAACGACCGCTTTCTTATGCGCTGGCAATCCGTCGACGATCAGATGAACTGAACCACCCCGGTTTCAGTGGAGGCTGTTGGGTTTAAGCCATGCTGCCATTAGGACATCCTGGCTGGCGAGTTGCCGGTAATAGTTTGCCGCAGCTTCGGCCGGATGGATGACGCTGTCTTCGTTAAACAATCAACCCGGGGCTCTTTCGCTGAAAAAGCCCTTACGTATGTCTAATGGCGGCTTGCCATTGAGACCGTCGTTCAACTATATATATTCGCGGGAGCCCGGGAAAACCGTAATTGTCCGCCTGCCGGCGTATCGGGATTTGCTTAACATTTGCAAGAGCAAAAATCCGCTGTTCTGCGCCTCGCCATACTGCATCGGCGAGGCGCACTGTCCCGGACGTCAGACTTTGGTAGTGCGGAGCACTACGCGTGCTCGGGGACCTTCTGCTCGCCGTCAACCAGGCGCCACACAGCCAGTGGATTCGATTCCTTAACAGATGCCGGCAGCAATGCATCGGGCAGATCCTGATAACACACAGGTCGCAGGAACCGGTCGATCGCTGTCGCGCCCACCGACGTGAACATCGAATTCGAGGTGGACGGGAAGGGACCGCCATGAACCATCGCGTGGCAGACTTCCACACCCGTCGGAAAACCATTGGCGAGGATACGCCCGGCTTTGCGCTCAAGCACCGGCAGCAGGTGCTGTGCATCTGCATGGTCAGCAGCGTCGATCTGCAATGTGACGGTAAGCTGCCCTTCCAGATGTTCCGCGACCGACAGCAATTCCTCAAAATCGCGGGCACGAATCACAACAGATGCTGGACCAAACATCTCTGTTTCGAGCTCTGGCGAAGCCAGCAGGCGCTGTGCATCGGTCACGTACAGCGCAGCCTGCGCGGCATTCGGAAGTTCGCCCGCCCGCGCGCCCTCCGCAACCTTCGTAACACCCTGAATCGCCTTTACCTTTTCCGCTTCACCGCGGAAGGCTTGGAAGATTCCGGGTGTCAACATGGTCTGGGCCGGCTTGGTGGCCAGCGCTTCACCCGCTGCCTTGACGAAACGGTCGAGGTCGGGACCATCCACTGCCAGGACCAGTCCCGGGTTCGTGCAGAACTGTCCCGCGCCCAATGCCAGCGAGTCCGCGAAAGCTTTGCCGATCGCTTCGGCGCGACTTGCGAGCGCACCCGGAAACAGAAACACCGGGTTGATGCTGCTCATTTCAGCATAGACTGGAATCGGCTCGGGTCGAGCGTTTGCAATCTGGACGAGTGCCTGGCCACCTTGACGGGATCCGGTGAAGCCAACCGCCTTGATAACGGGATGCGCGACCAGCACTTCGCCTAATTTGCGACCCGCGCCGAAAAGCAGGGAAAACACGCCCTCCGGCAAGCCCTGCTCTTTGACTGCTTTCTGGATTGCGCGACCAACCAGCTCTGACGTTCCAGGATGCGCGCCGTGTGCCTTCACGATAACCGGTGCCCCCGCTGCGAGTGCCGAAGCGGTATCGCCGCCCGCAACCGAGAAGGCAAGCGGAAAGTTACTCGCACCGAACACGGCGACGGGACCCACTGGCACTTTCGCAAGGCGCAGATCCGCACGCGGCAGGGGCTGCCGCTCAGGCTGCGCGTGATCGATCGTGGCAGCGAGAAAGTGCCCGTCCCGCACGACCTTCGCAAAAAGACGCAGCTGGCCGACAGTCCGGCCACGCTCGCCCTGCAACCGCGCCACGGGAAGACCTGTCTCCGCATGTGCCCGCTCGATCAGTTCATCTCCGATGCCGAGGATGTTGTCGGCGATTGCATCCAGAAACGCGGCGCGTTTCGCAAGCGGAACATTCCGGAAAACGTCGAAGGCTTGCGCAGCCAGCGAGGCCGCTCGTTCGACTTCCGCGGCACCGCCCATACCGAAGGATGGCTCCGGAATCTCCGAGTCGGTTGCGGGATTGAATGCGCGCTGGCTGCCTTCGGTGCCGCGCACCGCGGAAAAACCGATCAGCATTTCGCCAGTAATGGTCATGTCGATATCCTCAAAAAAAGTCGGGCCAGATTTTCACCGTCGACCGTCGATCAGGCCGCGCGTCGCGAGATTGCGATACAGCGCACGTACCCCAAAGGTCCACGGCGCGATTTCCGTCGATAACCGCACGGTGTTCACGAGCGCCCCAAGTGCCGGCGTCGAAATCGTCACCACATCGCCCAGGTGGTGCGTGAATCCGCCGCCCGATTCGTCCCGGTCTTTAATCGGCGAAAACATCGTCCCGAGAAACAGCATGAATCCATCGGGATATTGGTGATGTGCGCCGAAGGTCTGGCTGACGAGATCGAGCGGGTCGCGGCTGATCTCGGTCATGTGGCTAACACCATCGAGCGCGAAGCCATCGTCGCCTTCGATACGTAGCGATACGCTCGCATTGCGCACGGTGTCGATGGTAAAGCTCTCATCGAACAGCCGGACAAACGGACCTATCGCGCACGAGCCGTTGTTGTCCTTCGCCTTGCCGAGCAGCAGCGCGGAGCGGCCTTCGATATCACGCAGGTTCACATCGTTGCCCAGCGTCGCGCCGACAACCTGCCCTGATGCATTGACGGTCAGCACGATTTCCGGCTCCGGGTTGTTCCAGACTGAGGCCGGGTGCAGGCCGACGTCGGCACCCATTCCAACCGACGACAGCGGCTGCGATTTCGAAAACACCTCCGCGTCCGGCCCGATTCCCACTTCCATGTATTGCGACCACGCGTTGCGCCGCTGCAGTTCTTCCTTGAGCTTCATGGCGCCTTCAGAGCCAGGCTTGATCTTCGCGAGGTCGGTGCCGATCAGCCCGGCAATCGCGCTGCGCACTTCGGCCGCCTTGGCTGCGTCACCGCCCGCCTGCTCTTCGATCACGCGTTCTAGCAGGCTGACTGCGAACGTGACGCCGCAGGCCTTGATCGCCTGCACGTCGCATGGCGCGAGCAGGCGCATGCCGGCAACGCGGGCCGGCGCGAGACTGGCTTCGATCAGCGGACCGACCGGCCCCAGCGGCTCGCCGGGCGCTGTGCGAGCAAGCTCGACGGCGTCGCGACGGTCGAACAGATCGGCGGTGGTCGGCGCGAAGCGCGTGATGTCGAACACCTCGCCGCCGCGAACCACGACGACGGACGGGCCGTCGACCGGAGCCGGCCGCCACACGCGTCCGATCAGCAGTGCGCGGTCGAGGTCGTCGGGAAGGAATTGAGAGCGAATAGAGTGCATATCGTCAGATCCAGCCAGTGGTGGTTTAACTTTGATGTATTGCGAGCCGTGGTCCGGATTAGCGTTGCCGCCGCACGCTCGGCCCGAAAATCGCGTGGCACGCGCCCGCCCCCATGCCGCGTCCATGCTTCAATTCGAGCGAGCCGTCACGCGTTCCATAGCGTCGCGCATCGCGTCGTCGAAACTCTGCGCCGTCGCGACATGCCGGTTGTCGACACTGACGAGCCATCCTCGCGCCGAGCAACACCAGCGAACGCGGCGCTCTTCGACCAGACGCGAAAACCACCGCCAGAGGTCGGCGTCTTCAGCGTTCGCGGCAAGGGCGGCCCGCTCGCGCATCATTAGAAGATCTTTCCAGGGTTGAGGATCGAGCGCGGATCCAGCGCCGACTTGATCAGCCGCATGGCCGTGATCTCCGCGTCGCTGCGCGTGTGGCCGAGAAAAGCCTTCTTCTTGACACCGATGCCGTGCTCGGCGGACACCGAGCCGTGAAATTCGCGCGTCACGTCGTAGATCACGCCGTCGATCTCGTCGTGCAGTCGCCCTTCCGAACCGGGGATATCGACAACGATATGGAGGTTACCGTCGCCCAGGTGCCCATAGATCATGACTAGCGCATCAGGCCACCGTTCCTGCAAACGTTGCTCGCAACGCGCGGCAACCTGCCCGACGTCGCTGAACGAGAAGCTCACGTCATACGCGCTATGGTGCGGAATGAACTTCGGATACTCGCCGGGCGCATCGCGGATCGTCCAGAAGGCGAGCGCATCCGCTTCGGACTGCGCAAGCGCCGCATCGCTGACTACTCCCTCTTCGAGCATGTTGCCGAGAAACGCCTCGAATGCCTCAGCATGCGGCTCGGGATCGCTGCCCACACTTTCGAGCAGCACGTAGTAAGGATGGCGTTTGTCCAGCGGTGCGCGTAACTGCCCGAGATTCGCCAGCACGGCATCGTAATAGCCAGCCCACATCACTTCGAAAGCGGACACGCCAGCGGACAGCTGTGCTTGGGAGCAGGCCAGCAATTTCGTTACAGCGTCGTAGTCGGGCAATGCACACCATGCGGTGGCGACGGCCGTCGGCCGTGGGCGCAGGCGCAGCACCGCCCGTGTGATCACCGCAAGCGTGCCCTCGCTGCCGATCAGCAGATGCCGCAGATCGTAGCCGCTATTGTTCTTGATCATCTTGTACATGCCGCTCGTCACTTCGCCGTTGGCGAGCACGGCTTCGATACCGAGCACCTGGTCGCGCATCATGCCGTACTTGATCACATGATTGCCGCCCGCATTGGTCGCGAGATTGCCGCCGATGGTGCAGCTGCCACGCGCGCCGAGGTCGAGCGGAAAATAGAAGCCCGCATCGAGCGCGGCCTCCTGAACGACCTGCAGGGGTACGCCCGCCTCGACCGTCATCGTCGCCGAGGTGCGATCCACTTCCACAATCCGGTTCATCCGCTCGAGGCTCAGCGCCACTTCGCCGCCAAGCGCGTTCGCTCCGCCGACGAGACCCGTCAGGCCGCCCTGCGTCACGACGGGTTGAGAGAACGCATGGCACATGCGCAACGCCCTGGCCACGTCCTCCGTACTGCGCGGCCGGATCAGGGCGGCCGGCACCGCGCCGGGCACCCCGCTCCAGTCCTGCAGCTGGCGGCTGCCGAACTCGGCCGGCAACTGCACGAGATCCGCGCCGAGCTCGGCGAGCAGCGCATCGATTACTGTCGATTCCGACATGTCAGGTTTCCGTTTCAGATGTGCGTTTTCGATAGCGTGCGAGCACGACCGTTCACCAGATCGTGTAGCCGCCGTCTATTACCAGATCCGAGCCCGTCATGAACGCGCTCGCTTCGGACGCGAGGAAGATCACGCCCGGCGCGATCTCGTCGGGCGTCGCGAGCCGTCCCATCGGCGTGCCGTTCACCCAGGCATCGCGCCAGGCTTCGTTAGCGAGACCAGCCTGGGTCAGTTCGGTCGCGACGTAGCCGGGCGAAATCGAATTGACGCGAACCCCTCCCAACGCCCACTCCGCCGCCAGCGACTTCGTCAGATGGATGACCCCGGCTTTCGACGCGTTATACGAAGCCTGCGGCTGCGGACGATTTGCAATCGACCCGCTCATGCTCGCCACGTTGACGATGCTTCCGCCGCCCTGCTTCAACATCAACTGGCCGGCCTTGCGGCAGCAATAGAACACGCCGTCCAGGTTGACGGCCATGACGGCCCGCCACGCTGCATCGTCGGTATTGGTAGCGGCCGCGTTGTGCACAACGCCCGCGTTGTTGACCAGCACGTCGAGACGGCCGTGCCGGTCCACGACGGTGTCGAAAGCACGTTCGATCGAGCGCGCATCGGTCACGTCGAGTTGTACCGCATCCGCACCGATTTGCTCGCCGCAGCGTTGCGCGCCGTCGATATCGATGTCGGCAAGAACGACAACGCCGCCCGCGTCCTTGAGGCCGGCGGCAATCGCCCGTCCGATGCCGCGCGCGCCGCCGGTGACGACACAGACTTTGCCGTCGAGACGAAAGCGCCCCATGGTCGCCCCCGCGCTATTGGAGTTCGATGCGTTAGCCATGTCAGAACACCACGATGTCCGAAGATCCGTCGGCATGACCGACGATCATTTCATCGGCAATGCCGACGAACAGTCCGTTTTCGACGACGCCGGGAATCGCGTTGAAGCGCGGTGCGAGCGCATGCGTGTCACGGATCGATTGGAGATGACAGTCGAAGATCCAGTTGCCGCTGTCGGTCACGAGACGCTCGCCGTCTTTCATCCGTGTCGTGATCTTCAGGTCGCGGTCATATCCCGCATCGGCCAGCAATTCGCGCAGCAGACGCTCGGTGCTCTGCCAGCCGAACGGAATCACCTCGACGGGCAGCGGGAAGCGCCCGAGACGCTCGAAAACCTTCTTGTCGTCCACTACCGCAACCATTTTCTGCGACGCGGCCGCCACGATCTTTTCCCACAGCAGGCACGCTCCGCCGCCCTTGATCATGCTTCCCTGATGATCGATCTCGTCGGCGCCGTCGATCGTCACATCGAGCCGGTCCACTGCGCCAAGATCCGTGAGCGGCACGCCGAGCTCGAGTGCGAGTTCACGCGTTGCATTGGACGTCGGCACGCCGGCGATCTCGAAACCTTGCCCGACGCGTTGCGCCAGAGCGCGAACAAACCAGTGGGACGTCGTACCCGATCCCAGTCCGACCTTCATGCCGGGCTTCAGGTAATGATCCACCGCCTTGATGCCGGATGCCAGCTTCGCCTTGTCCTGTTCGGACTGCGGCGTCATGCGTGCATAGCCAGGTTCGATATGTGTTGCCATTCACTTCTCCATGTGTCGAGATATTCGAGCCGCAAGTGCTCAGTCCATAAACTTGTTGGTTAGCCACGGGTCGAGCGCCGCCAGATTGTCCGGCAACTCGTGGCCCTGTCGGCTGCCCAGCATCGCCACCAGCATGTTGACGACCAGCAGATGATTGATACGCGCTGTCAAAGGGGTATAGAGCTCGGTGTTCTCGTAGGCCGGCACGTCGATGGTCAGATCGCAGGCCTGCGTGAGCCGCGAGCCCGGCGCGGTAATCGCTATCGTGTAAGCGCCCTTCGAACGCGCGATCGAGGCGGCCTCCACGAGCGACTTCGTTGCGCCTGAGTGCGAAAAGAACACTGCGACTTCGTCGCTGCGCAATGTGGGCGCGAGCAATAGTTGCTTCTGCGCCTCCATGACCGCGCGGCAACGCAGGCCCAGCCGGAACAGTTTGTGTTCGGCATCGAATGCGATCGTTTCGGAAATGCCGAGGCCAAACAGGAATACGCCGCGCGCTTCCATCAGCTTGCTCACGGCCTTGTCGATTGCCGTCGCGTCGACGTCCGACGCAAAGCGCTGGATCGCGTGCAGCGAATTGGTGACGACCTTGGCGCACAGGCTTTCCGGCGAATCGGCCAGCGTGATGGTCTCGTAATCGAACGGTGCCTGCGGAATCAGCCCCTGCGCCAGGCGCACCTTGAAATCCTGATAGTCTTCGCAGTCGAATCGCCTGAAAAAGCGCACCACCGTTGGATCGCTGGTGCCTGACACACGCGCGAGCTCGGCCATGCTCATCTTGATCACGGCCTCCGGATCGCCGAGCACGACGTCGGCAATCCGTTCGGCTGGACCGACGAGCTGCGAGCGCTCCATCGCGATGCCGCGGAGTAGATCATTTCTCATCGTTTTCCCGGTTGATTTGAACAACCGTGTTTTCGCACAGAAAACGTAATTCGCCAAATGACCCGAGCCGTTCAGAAGCGGGCACCGGGACTTTCCTGCCGCCGCCCCAATCCACGATCAGGCAGCGCACTTCGGCGCGGCGGCCGCATTCGGCGTCGATCGGCGTGTCGCCGACAAAGATAGCCTCGCCCGGATCGACGCTCATGCGGCTCAGCGTCTCGAGCAAATGCTGCGGCGCGGGTTTGCGCTCCTCCAGCGCGTCACCGCCGACGATCGCGTCGAAGTAATCGCGCAAACCGAAATGCCTGAGAACGGCTTCCGCAATAAGTTGGGCCTTGTTCGTGCAGATGCCGAGCCGCAGGCCCGCGGCATGCAGCACTGGAATCATTTCGGCCGCGTCGGCGAAGAGCGTCGAGTGCCGCACCGGGGTGGCGCGGTACAACGCGAGATAGGCTTCCACGTCAGCCGCGACGCGTGCGGGCGTCGCCGCGACGCCGAGCGCTTCGTACAGGTTGGCGACGAGTCCGTACGATCCTTCGCCGATAAACTGTTCGACGAACTCGACCGATTGCGGCGCAATGCCATGCGTGGCGAGCACCTGATTGAGCGACTCCGCGATATCGGGCGCACTGTCGACGAGTGTTCCGTCCAGATCGAATACCACGCCGATAACCGGTCGGCGGGTGTTGGCAAGCGCATCAGAAGCGTTCATAAGTTTGGTCGTGTGAAGTTCAGACAGGACTGGACGCCTTGCTGTCGCGTCGCGGCGGCGTGACAGGCGGCTCGAGGGCGATCTGCTCGAAGGTCTGCCGTAGCGTGTCGTAAAGACCGCGAAACGTCGCGAACCTCGCATCGTAGAGCGGGCCGAGTGAGCGGTCGGGCTGATGGCGGCTCACGACACGCAGGCAACCGACGGCTTCGTCGAGCGAGGCCCAGCGTCCGCTGCCCACACCTGCCGCCAGGACAGCTCCATAGGCGCCGCCTTCGGCGGAACCGGTGACCGTGCTCACTTCGCATTGCTGTACATCGGCCAGAAGCTGCAGCCAGAAAGGCTCGCTGGTCGCTCCGCCCGATGCGCGCAGCTCACGCCCGCCAAGCCCCGCCATCGCGCACAGCGACGCGATGCTTCGCAGGTTCAGCAGCACACCTTCCATCGTGCTGCGCACGAGATGCGCGCCCGTGTGCAGCGTCGTGAGACCGATCCACGCGCCACGTCCGTTCGCGCTGATGTGCGGACACCGCTCGCCCAGCAGGTAAGGCAGGAACAGCAGCCCCGCGGCGCCCGCCTCGGTGCTGCGCGCAAGCTCGACGAGCGCAGCGTAGCCGGGCAGCGTGCGTTCGCGATCGAACTGCACGAGCGCGTTGCGCAGCCATTCAAATGCACCGCCTGCACTCAGCGTCACGCCCATCACATGCCATCGCCCCGGCGCGTTACCGCAGGAAATCTGCAGGCTGCCGTCGGGAACCGGGCATTCGCGGCCGCCGGCCGCGACGATGCCCGCCGTCCCGAGCGTCACACCTAGGGTGCCGCTGTCGATCACGCCCATCGACGTCGTCTGGATGACCGAGTCGCCGCCGCCGCCGAAAACCGGCGTATGCGCGGGCACGCCCCACCGCTCGGCAAGCTCGGGCAACAGCGTGCCCGTCCGCTCCGACGACTCGACCACATCCGGCAGCAGACTGCGCGACAAATCGAGCAACGACAGCAGCGGCGCCGACCATGTGCGGTTGCGCACGTCGAACAGCCCCGTGCCCGACGCGTCGGACACGTCCGTCACGAATTCACCCGTCAGGCGATAGCGCAGATAGTCTTTCGGATTCAGCATGTGGCGCATCCGCGCGAACAGTGCAGGCTCATGCTCCCGCATCCACAGCAGTTTGCCGGCCGTGAAGCCAGGCAACATGCGGTTCTGCACGAGTTGCAGCAAACCTTCGAGGCCCCCGGCCCGCGCGGTGATGTCCTCGCATTGCGGCGCGGCGCGCTGGTCGCACCAGAGGATCGCCGGTCGCAATACCGCACCGTTCTCGTCGAGCGGCGTCAGCCCATGCATCTGCCCGCTCAGCCCGATCCCCTCGATCGCGCGCCGGTCCGGCAAGGCGGCCAGCACCTGCTCGACCGCGCGCTGAGCGGCGTCCCACCAGTGTGCCGGATCCTGTTCGGCCCAACCCGGTTGCAGCGACACGACCGGATAACCAACAAGCGCCTTCGCCGTTACGTTGCCCTGCCTGTCCACCGCAATCGCCTTGCAGGCCGACGTGCCAATATCGATTCCCAGCAACCAGCTGTCCATTGCGACTCCGTTTACGCGCCGTGATGCACGCGCAGGTGTTTCAGGTGCAGATAGCCCTCAAGACCTTCATGCCCGTGCTCGTATCCGATGCCGCTCTGCTTGCGACCGCCATACGGTGCGTTCATGATCCCCGCGTCAACGTTGTTGATCGCCACGCTGCCGAATTCGAGCCCACGCCCCACCTCGAAGGTTTCGCGCAGGTTCTCCGTGTACGCGTAGGCGGCGAGCCCGGAAGGAGTGCCATTGGCGAGCGCGATTGCTTCGTCCAGTGTGGAGAACGGCGCGACGCCGACCACCGGACCGAAGGTTTCTTCACGCATCACCAGCATCTCGGGCGTGCAGTCAGCAAGCACGGTGGGCGCATAGAACAGGCTGTCCGGCCCACCGATGCGGTCGCCGCCGCACAATACGCGCGCACCACGTTCACGCGCATCCGCCACATGACGCTCCACCTTCGAGATGCCTGCACGTGTGGCCATCGGACCCACGTCAGCACGTTCGTTGACGAGGCCATCGGCAACGACGAGCGCAGTAGCGCGCGACACCAGCGCGTCGAGAAAGGAGGCGTAGAGGGATTCATGGATATACACGCGGTTGATCGCGATGCAGATCTGCCCGACATTGCGAAACCCGCGGCGCACAGTGCCCGTCACGGCCCGCTCAAGATTCGCATGTTTCGTCACGACGATTGGACAACTACCGCCGAGCTCCAGTGAAAACGGCGTGATGCCGCGCACCGTACGGTAGATATCTTCTCCGGCCGCTTGCGAACCCGTGAAAGCAACCTTGTCGATGTCCGGATGGCCGACCAGCAGTCGTCCGGTTTCGCGAGCGCCGGTGACGAGATTCGCCACGCCTGCGGGAATGCCCGCCGCATGCACGCAGCGAAACAGCGCGACGGCGGACGATGGCGTGAACTCCGACGGCTTCACGATGATCGTGCATCCGGCGGCGAGCGCCGCAGCAAGCTTCCAGCCGATCAGCTCGACCGGATAGTTCCACGGCGCGATCGCCGCCACCACGCCAACCGGTTCATGTTCGACGATACTCGTGAAGCCGTCTTCCTCGTTCGGTATCGTCGTGCCGAATACACGCACGGCCTCCTCCGCGTAGTAATGGAACGCCTTCGCGAGCTTGCGCACTTCACCCAGCGCTTCGCCGAGCGGCTTACCCATTTCTTCCGTGATGGTCGTCGCGATCGTCCGCTCATCATTGTCGATCTCGTCGGCAATCCGATGCAGCACTTGTGCCCGCTTGAACGGATTGGTCCGGCGCCAGCCCGGCCATGCGCGTCGCGCCGCTTCGACCGCCCGCTCGACGACTACGGCACCTGCTTCGGGCGCTCGTGCCACCACCTGGCCGGTGGCGGGATTGATTACGTCGATCCATTCAACGACGCCGTCGTTCGACACCTGGCCGTCGATATATTGCGTACATTCCCTGATGACTGTCATGTCGGTTATTCCAAATAAGTACCAAGTAACGTCAGGCTCAGCGACTCGCGAACTTCACGCGCACAGCATCGACCGCAACTGCGACAAAAATCAGGATGCCGCCGATCATCTGCACGTAGAACGACGGAACCGACGTGATCGCAAGTCCGACGTGAATGACGGTCAGCAACAGCACGCCGCCCAGGATGCCCGCCGTGCTCCCACGGCCGCCGAATACGCTGACTCCGCCGATGATCGGCGCTGCGATCGCGTAAAGCTGAAACCCCTCGCCCTGATCGGACGTGATGGCCATCTGCCACGCCGCTAGCAGGTAACCCGCGATGCCGGACAGCAGACCGGAAAGCGTGAAGGCGATAATCTTGACCCGATTGACCCGAATACCTGCGGAATTCGCAGCGAGCACGTTGCCGCCTGTTGCATAGAGCTTGCGACCCAGCACGGTATGGCGCAATAGGAACGCCATCCCGATGAGGGCAATCACGAACACGATCGGCATCACCGGCCAGTTATCGATCGTGTACTGCCCGATCCAGATATAACCGTCCGACATATCGGAAATCGTATTTCCTTGTGTGGTCGCGAGCAGCGCACCCTGCAGGAAGATCATCATCGCGAGCGTCTCGATCAGCGACACCATCCTCAACCGCGTCACGCACAGCCCGTTGATGAAACCGATCGCTGTAGCCACCAGAATGCCAACCGGCACACCAACCGCCGCCGGCACCCCAAAGCGGGTCGACAGCAATGCGCCCACGGCCGCAGAAAATCCCATGTTGCTCGCGATCGACAAATCGATCTCGGCAACCATCAGCGGCAGCGACACGGCGAGCGCTAGCAGCCCCAGCACGGTGGATTGCAGGATGACATTCTGGAAATTCGACACCGTGAAGAAGAACGGGTTGAGCACGCCAAAAATAATGATCAACGCGGCAAGCCAGATCCAGACGACGTTCTGGAACAGCCATTGGCCGGTGGACTGCCGGGACGACCGTCGGGCAGCAGCCGGGGCCGTTGCCGCGCGGCTCGCGGCGGCCGTGCCGGCGGGAGAATTGTTGTGACTTTGCATGTTGCCGTCTCCAGTATGTAATTAGACCGTTGCGGTACCGAACGCGGCTTCGAGGATGATGTCCTTGTCGAGCTCCGCACCCACGTATTCGTTCTGCACGCGGCCCCCGACAAAAACGCATACGCGGTCGACAAGCCGTACCAATTCGTCGAGATCGCTGGTAATGACGATCACGCTCAATCCCTCGCCGGTCAGCGAATCGACGAGTTGATGAATCTCTTCCTTCACGCCAACGTCGATGCCGCGCGTCGGCTCGTCAAGAATCAGTAGCCGCGGCCTGGTGGCGAGTAAGCGGGACAAAACGACCTTCTGCGCATTTCCGCCACTCAATGTACCGACGGCGATTTCCGACGTAGCGGCCTTGACTCGCAGCGTGTCGAAATAGTGGCCGACCATCCGCCGCTCGAGGGCTTTATCGACGATACCGGCCACCGATAATTCGCCGAGACTCGACATCGAAATGTTGTGGCCGATGCTTTGCAGGCCGACGAAACCATCGCGACGCCGATCGTCGGACAGGTAAGCGATGTCCGCGGCAAACGCGCTCTGAGGGTGATCGGGAAGCGCGATCCGCTTGCCGGCATGGCTGAACGACCCGGCAGAGGCGCGATTCAGGCCAAACAGCGCCTTGGCGAACTCCCTGGCCCCGGAACCGGGCAGTCCGGCGAAGCCAACGATTTCGCCGGGTGCGATCTCGAAATGATCGATCTCGACGCCAGGCGCTCGCAGCCCGTCTATCCGCCATCCCGAGCCCGTCTTCTTCCCGGAGTTCTGTCGATGAAACAGCGGCACGTCCCGCCCGATCACGAGCTGGGACAACGCATCGGAATCGATCGACTCGAGCGTGTCCATCTCGCCGGCAAGCCGGCCGTTTCGCAACACCGAGACGCCGTCACAGATATTGAGGATCTCCTCGTTGTAATGCGAAATGAACACGAAACTCACGCCGGTCGCTTTCAGTTCGCGCATGAAATCGAACATGTGATCGCGGTCGGCAAGCGTGAGTGCAGCAGTCGGCTCATCGAGGATCAGCAGTTTTCCGCCGCTGAACAACGCGCGAAGGATATTGAGCTTGCGCTTCTCCACGGCCGACAATCGGCCGGCAAGCATCCCGGGATCGAGTCCTGTGTCGGCCAGCGCCCGCACCGCCTCGTCGTGCAGCGCACGCTGGTCGACCACGCCCGGCAAACCGCGCTTGACGGGCCAATGCCCGAGCATCAGATTGTCCGCGACGGTCATCTGCTCGACGATCATCGGTTCCTGCGTGACCAGGAAGACGCCACGCGCTTCCATCTCCTTCACGTCACTGCCCTGGACTTCCTCGCCATCGAGAAAAATCTTGCCCTCGGTCGGAGAGATGAGACCCGAGATCAGGCTAACGAGGGTCGATTTGCCGGCGCCGTTTTCACCCAGGAGTCCGTGGATCGTCCCTCGGCGGATATGCACGGAAACGTGATCGAGGGCGACCAGGGCCTTGTAACGTTTGACGACTTCCTGCGTTCTCAGAATGTAGTCGGTCGATGCTTGCGTCATGGTTTGCTTCCTGATCCGAATCTGGCATGCAACCGACGATGCGCTGTGTCGGTTGCACGCATGCTTGGCGTGTACTATCGCGACCTATCGGCCGATCAGTTGTAGCGCAAGCCCCATTCGTTGTACGCGATGTTCCCCCAGTGACGCTTGTCGTGTACGGAGCTCTGATCGATGATGTACGGCGGAATGACGAGGCTGGGGCCGGAATCGGATTTGGTAATCTGCCCCTTCTCCCAGAAATACTGATTGTTCTGATACGGGCCGAGCGGCACCGGTTTGCCCTTCATTGCGTAACGGTCGAGCATATCGACTGTGATCTGCCCATACGCGATCGGATCCTGGGACACGACGGAATCCATGTATCCGTCGCCGATCCATTGGATCGCAGCTGGCTCGCCGTCGATCGTCACGAAGATCACGTGCCCCTGTTCGCCGACCTTCTTCCATTTACCTTTCTGCTGCAGGGCAGTCGCGATGCCGCGCGCCGGCGAATCGCTCGGCGCGTGCACCGCATCGAGATCCGGGTACTCGGATAGCGTCGACAGCGTCTCCGACAGCATGTTCTTCAGCAAGCCCTCAGTTGGCCGGCTGATGACCTTGATCTGCGGATACTGCTTGAACGTCGCGTCCATCCCTTCCTTCCGCAGTCGCCACGCCACCGATTGCAACGCGCCATAGCAGTTAAGCACCGTGCCCTTCGGGGTACCGTACTTTTTCTTCAGCGCGGCGATAATCGTGTTCGCCGCCATCACGCCACCCTGGTAGTTATCGAAATCCACCGTGATCGCGACGTCACCGCCTTGAGACGGCGTATCGATGATGCCGACCGGAATCTTCTTCATGTTGTACTTCCGGATCGCGCTGACGATTGCCTGACTGTCGATCGGATCCGCGATGATCGCAGCCGGATTTTTCAGCAGAAGGCTCTGCCACTGCTCAAGCTGCGTAGTTGTACTGAAGTTGGCGTTGACCGCCTGAAATGTCCATCCTTTCGCCTCTACCGCTCGCTTGACGGCTTCCTGCTCGGTCGAGAAGAAGTAATAGTCGAGACTCTTGTTGCTGAAGGGCACGAAAGGCCGGTCCTGGGCCGTCGCCCAGTTCGGCAGCGCCAGCGCGCCGGCTGTCGCGGCCGCTGTGGCCAGAAACTGTCTTCGCGTAGCAATGCGTGCATTCTTGTTCATGTCGAGTGTCTCCTGCCCCTGGTTATGAATGCGGCGCTCAGTGCGGGTCGCCGGCAAAAGCTGTTGCCGCGGTAGTATTGCTTGTCGCGACGTAGCAATACTACGTATTAAGCCAAACTTTCTCAACAAGGGTTTTACCTAGATGGCGCAAGCCAATCCTTTAAAAACCCATAAATACCGGTATTTCTGGCGTGTTTCGCTAGATCGGAGTAGTTCGCGCTGGTTTGCAGAGCAAAAAATACCAAATTTTCATAGTGTTTTATCGTAGCGTTGCTACTTATGCGTTTTATTCTGCACCGGGCGCCAAATACGCGGGCGGCAGCGCTCAGTTGCCTTATGCATGCGAGCAATGAGATCTTTTCGCGACGACAGTACTTTTTTGAGGCGCCCTGCTAGCAGGTGGCGAGCAGCGCCCTCTCCCCGCGGACCAGGCAAGCGCAGCCAAAGAATGTGATGATCGCGACGGTACCAGCGTGCGCGTCAGGGTGGCTTCGATCAGATAGTGAGCCTCTGGAGGCAACCGAACCATCGAGCATCGGCAAGGTGACGGGACAATCAATTCGTGCAACTTGCTCCCGGCGAACTGGCCGCGGTTCAATCCCAAGCTACCCTCGAAGCGCTGAATCCCTCGCCAGCGCCGCACCGATTTCCTGCGTAACCCAAACTAGACGCTTTGCGAACAACGCGAATTTTCGCCGTATCAGGAGCAATTTTCGCCGCACCAGGAGCGGACGGCTACTGGCTCACCGCCGTCAGAACCTTCGAAGCGCCCGAGAAAACCGTCGCGCGACAAGGTTCTGACGCGTTCAGTGCATCTCTATCCCGCTCGCATTCGCAGGCTCGCTTCGCTACGCGCTCCTATAGCCGCTGTCCGCGGCCTTAATTCCCCGCATCGTCAAGTCCTCCCCACGCATCAGGACCACCCAATACGCGTGTTCTCAGTAAAAACCCCAGGATTGACCGCTCTCCTTGGACTCCCGATAATTAACCACATCATGGACATAACGTCCACATCATGGACAATAAGGAGAACCGGTGTGTCTGAACCTGTCGAGAAATATTCGCCGATGACGCCCTACCAACTGCCTTTCCCGAAAGAAGCGCAGAAAGAAGTTGTCGTGCCTTTTGCAATTCCGACCGATGAGCGCATCTGGGTGCCGCAAGCCGAGAATGTATCGTTCCGTCCGCTCTGCCTGAACGCGTCACAAGGCTACTGGATGAATCTTCTACGCGTGCGTAAGTCAGGCGTGCTCAGCCGTCATCGCCATCCGCAAGGGGTGCACGGCATGGTGTTGAAGGGCCGATGGAAGTATCTGGAACACGAATGGACCGCCACCGAAGGCAGCTACGTCTATGAGCCGCCCGGCGAGACACACACCCTTTACGTGCCGGAAGACGTCGAGGAAATGATCACTTACTTCCAGGTAAACGGCGTGATGTTCTATTGCGATCCGTACGGTAATTACACTGGTTACGAAGACGTCTTTACCAAAATCGACATGTGCCGCAAGCACTACACCGCCGTTGGACTCGGCGAAGACTACGTGGAGCAGTTCATTCGATGAATCAGTCCTCGACTCCCACTTTGGCGATATACGATTTTTCCGGACGGGTCGCGGTCGTGACCGGTGCGGCAGGAGGCATCGGCCGCGCAGTTTGCGATGCATTCGCACAGAACGGCGCGTCGGCAGTCAACTGGGATCGAATCCTGGGCGACACCAGTGCATCGAATTCGCCGACGCACTTTGCGGTCGATATCACGCAACCGGAATCAATTGAGGCGGCAGTCACCGCCACGCTCGACCGGTACGGGCGGATCGATTATCTGGTGAACAACGCTGGATTCGCGGGCTCGACGGCGCCACTGGATCAATGCGATCCGCTCGAATGGCAACGCGTGATCGAGGTGAATCTGCTCGGCACTTACCACGTGAGCCGGCTCGTAGTCCCACAAATGCGCAAGGCCGGGGCGGGGCGAATCATCAACGTTGCGTCGCTCGCAGGCAAGGAAGGCACAGCAAATGCGTCGGCCTATAGTTCGGCGAAGGCTGGTGTCATCGCGATGACCAAGGCACTCGGTAAAGAACTGGCCCAGACTGGAATCATTGTGAACGGCATCGCACCCGCCGCGATCGAGACCCCTTTGCTGGCTCAAATGTCGCTCACACATGTCCAGACAATGATCGACAAGAGTCCAATGGGCAGACTTGGCACCTCGGAGGAGGTAGCTCATCTCGCGCTCTGGCTGTGTTCGGATTCGTGCACGTTCAGCACCGGGGCGATTTTCGATCTGTCCGGCGGACGGGCAACCTATTAGCATCTTTACGCAAGAACAACTGTTTCTTAAAACAAATCACGTTCGCGAGGAGACACACTTGTTTCAGAAATCACAGCGCTTAAAGCGCACTCAGATGATAGCGGTCGTCTTTCTGACGGTGGCCGGAATCGTCAATTATCTTGACCGCACAACGCTGTCGATTGCAAATCATTCGGTCAGTCAGGAATTGCATCTGTCCGGCGCCCAGGTCGGCTTGTTGCTCTCGGCATTCTCGCTAGCCTATGCATTTGCCCAGTTGCCGGTGGGCGCGCTTCTCGATCGCTTCGGCTCGCGCATCATGCTTGGCCTGGGCATGCTCGTATGGTCGCTCGCGCAGCTCGCCGGCGGCTTCATTCAGACGCTCAATCACTTTCTGGTAGCCCGCATCGTTCTCGGAGTTGCCGAAGCGCCCCTATTTCCTGCCGGCGCAAAGGTGGTGAATGAATGGTTCGCCGTCCACGAACGCGGTGGGCCTACAGGTACGTTCATCGCCTCGTCGACCATTGCGCCGATGATCGCCCCGCCACTGCTCACCGTGCTAATGCTCTCGTTCGGCTGGCGAACGATGTTCATGATCATGGGTGCGCTAGGCGTGCTCGTCGCGTTCGGATGGTACGCGGTGTATCGCAATCGGGACGAGATCGCGTTGACTGAAGTGGAGAAAGCCTATCTCAACGAAGACGCCAAGGTCGAAGAGCACGTAAATGATTTGAGCTTCGCGGAGTGGGGCAATCTCTTCAGGCTGCGCAACACGTGGGGCATGATCTTCGGCTTCATGGGTGTGATCTACATGGTGTGGCTCTACCTCACCTGGTTGCCTGGCTACCTCGAGAACGAACGCCATCTCAGCATTGCTCACACCGGCTGGCTGGTGTCGATTCCCTACATTCTCGGAACGTGCGGAATGGCCGGCAGTGGCTACATCGCCGACTACCTGCTCAAACGCGGGATGGCACCGATCCGCAGCCGGAAATGGCCGGTGTGCGTCGGTCTGATCGGCGCCGCCGCCTTCACGGTCCCGGCCGCCTACACGCCAAGCACCTCGCTTGCCATTACCTACATTTCGCTCGCCATGTTCTTCGTCAATCTTGCGAGCGGTGGTGCATGGGCGCTCGTCAGCGTGGCCGCACCTCGTCATCTGGTTGCGTCTCTCGGCAGTATGCAGAACTTCGGCGGGTACCTGGGTGGCTCGTTTGCGCCGGTCATCACGGGCATTGTGGTCGACCAGACCCATTCGTTCGTCAATGCGCTTCTGATCAGCGCAGGCGTCGCATTCGCCGCAGCGCTCGTCTATCTGTTCGTCGTGAAGGAAGTCGCGCCAGCATCGGCAAGCACGCCTCTCACAACTCAACCCTCATAAACCAACTAATCTCTGAAATACATATGACGTTCAAAGAAAATCTCCTGGAGGGCAAGGTTGCACTCGTTACCGGTGGTTTGTCCGGCATCGGCGCCGCGATCGCGAACAGCCTTGCGCAACTCGGCGCGGATGTTGTCGCCGCTGGTTTGCCGCCGCCGTCGAATACGTCGAACGCCCTGCTCGGTGAAGTTCGTAAAGCGACGCTGGACGTCTGCTCCAATGACGATGTCAACGAGCTGCTTGGCGGATTCGACCGGCTGGATATCGTGATGAACTGCGCGGGCGTGATCCGGCGCGGCGATGAACACAAGGTGGAAGTCTTTGAAAAGGTACTCGATATCAATTTGAACGGCACAATGCGCGTCTGCACAGGTGCGCGTGAATTGCTCAAGGCGTCTTCCGGCTGCATTGTAAATACGGCGTCGATGCTGAGCTTTTTCGGCGGCGGTGTCGTACCGGCCTACAGCGCGAGTAAGGGCGCGGTAACTCAGTTGACCAAGTCGCTGGCCATCGCCTATGCAGCAGACGGTATTCGCGTCAACGCCATCGCCCCTGGCTGGATCGCCACGCCTCTGACCCAGGCACTGCAAGAAGACGACGACCGCTCGCAAGCTATCCTCGGTAGAACACCGCTCGGACGCTGGGGTTCGCCGGAGGAGGTCGCGCAGGTGGCGGTATTCCTGTGCACGCCTGCCGCATCGTTCATGACGGCGTCGATCGTGCCGGTCGACGGCGGTTATCTCGCCGTATGAAGCACGGGGCAGGTGCGGTGTCTGACACGATCGAATAAGGGCATAATCGTGTAAATCGCGTCCTTTCCTTTCCTAATGGCTAACCACGATTCCACACCGCCCCAAGACAGCAGTATTTCGGATATCAAGGCTGTTGCCGGCGCCGCCGCTTTCTCCAAGTTCATCGCGGTGCTGCAGTTGATCGCCGACGCTGAAACGCCACCGAACGTCGCGAAGCTGAGTGCGGCAAGTGGCTATCCACGTCCCACGGTTCACCGCATTGTCGCCGCACTGCAAGCGGAAAGCCTGATCATCAACACCGGGCACGGCAATACGTATAGCCTCGGCACGAGACTGATCAGTTTGGCGAGCCGAAGCTGGGATCGCTCGGACCTCCGTATCGCTGCGGTGGACGCATTGATGGAGTTGCGTAACGCAACATCCGAAACGGTCCACCTGGCCGTGCCTAGCGACGGCGCCATGGTGTACATCGAGAAGCTTGAGAGTCCACATGCGGTACGCATGGCTTCGCGAATCGGCACGCGCGTGACGCTCACGTCGAGTTCCGTCGGCAAGGCGTACCTCGCGAGCCTCGACATCCCCGAACGTGAGGCGCTTCTGAGGCAAGCGCCGCTGGAGCGCTTCACCGACCACACGATTACCGACATCGACGAAATCCGGCGGGAAATTGCCGCCACCGCAGAGCGAGGCTACGCGGAAGATCGCGAAGAAAACGAGGTCGCCATCTTCTGCTACGGCGCAGCGATTCGTGGCTCCGACAACCGCGCGGTCGGCTGTGTCAGTATAAGCATGCCCACGTTCCGCCATGACGGTGAAGCGCACGAGCGCTACGTGCAACCTTTGCTTGCCGCGTGTCGTTCGATCGCGGCTCGCCTCGGCCCAGCGGCAGGCCGATAGGTTGGTCGCAGTGTGTGCGAATTCACCAACGTATCGAGGCGCCCATGCGCGACAATACGGTGCCGCCAATGATTAATGCGGTCGAAATGTCTGCGCTAGTTCCCTTATGGTTCATGGTGTTTGCACTTGTCTCTGCTCCCGTCCCTCAAACGGAGTGCTTACGTGCTTCAACTTGAGTGGCTCGATATCGCTCAGGATGAACAGGTAAGAAGTCGCACCGATCAAACAGATGATTCCACCAGCCACAAGCGGGACGACGAACGAACCGTGCGTCAATGAGACCATCAAGCCCGTGAAGGTGGCAATGCATATGCCAGCCAGGTTGGCCGCAAAGTTCTGGATCCCCGCGATCGACGCGACAAACTCCTTGCTGGGCGCGATATCCGCTGGGAGGCTCCAGATGTTGGCACCGGTAAAGGCGATAGCTGAGTAGGACAGGCAGAAGAGCGCCATACAAGCCGTGCTCGATTCGACAAAAGCAGCGAGCGCGATCGACGACGATGTGAGCATGCCGCCTACCAGGCAGATCTTCCGCGCGGCCGTGACGCGCCAGCCGGCACGAATCAGTCGGTCGGAGAGATAACCGCCGAGGTAGCCGCCCGGAATCGCGCACAACGCCGGCAGCGTGCCAAACGTTCCGAGATGCGGAAGCGAAAAGCCACGTGCCTGGACCAGGTACGTGGGAAACCAGGTCACAAAGAAGTAATTGGTGAAGTTCAGGCAGAAAAACCCGATCATGCACCCCCAGATCGTCCTGAAACGGAACAGGTCAATCCATCGGATTTTGGGGGCGTCAGTCGCCTTGTGCAGGTTTTGCGCCGCCTCGGCGTGGCCGCCAGAGGTGACGAAAGCTTCTTCCTGCGCGTTGGGATGGCGGTAGACCAGCAGCCAGATCACGATCCAGACGAATCCCAATCCTCCGGAAATCACGAACGAAGCCCGCCAACCAAGCATCGCGACGATCGCGGTGACGATGGGCAGCGCAAGTGCAGCGCCGACGCGAGAACCACTATCGAAAATACTGCTGGCGATGCCGCGCTCCTGAACGGGAAACCAGCGGCCCGTCACCTTCGCGTTTGCCGGATACCCTCCGGATTCGCCCACGCCAAGAAGCAGGCGGATGAATACAAGCCCAGGTATGCTTTTTGTGCCCGCCGTCAGCATCGTGCAAAGCGACCACCACGCCACCACACCTGCATAGATTTTGCGCTCGCCAAAACGGTCGATCAGCCATCCCATAGGCATCTGCATGGCAGCATACGTCCAGAAAAAGGCACCTAGGATGAGGCCCATGGCGGTCGGACTGATATGCAGGTCATGCTCGATAAAAGGAACTGCGACGCCGAGGTTTGCCCGGTCAATGTAGTTGATGGCCGTAGCAGCAAAGCACAGTGCAATCATTACCCAACGAGATTTCGACACAATCGTCTCCAATATATTTCTTGATTTGTTTTTTTGCAGCAGCGTTTTTTACATGATCGCGCCTTTGATCCATGGAACGAATTCGAGGCTTCCATACCCGAACTTTTCGCTTTTAGTCTTCTCTCCAGATGCCATTCGCAGAATCTGCCGGTAGATTCTTTCGCCGACTTCTTCGAGGCTTTCAGCTCCAGTGACAATGCCGCCGCAATTGACGTCGATATCTTCCTCCTGGCGTTTCCAGAGCGCGTCATTCGAGCAAAGCTTCAAGGAGGGAACCGGCTTGCAGCCGAAAGCGGAACCGCGCCCAGTGGTGAAACACAGAAGGTTCGCGCCACCCGCGACCTGTCCGGTCACCGCCATCGGGTCGTAGCCCGGTGTATCCATGAACACCAGCCCTCTGGCCTCGACCGGCTCGGCGTATTCGTAAACATCGACGAGCGGTGTCGTGCCGGCCTTTGCGATACCGCCGAGAGATTTTTCGAGTATGGTAGTCAACCCACCTGCCTTGTTGCCGGCCGACGGATTATTGTTCATTTCACTGCCGGTGCGCCTACAGTAGTCTTCCCACCATTCGATCCGCCTGATCAGCTTGTCGCCTACTTCCCTGCTAATGGCCCGGTGCGTCAACAGATGTTCCGCGCCGTAAATTTCCGAGGTCTCCGAGAGGATCGCAGTACCGCCTTGCGAGACGATCCTGTCGACTGCGTAGCCGAGAGCCGGGTTGGCAGAAATACCCGAGTAGCTGTCGGAGCCGCCGCATTCGAGGGCAAGAATGATCTCCGACACACTTGCCGGCGTACGCTCGACCAGATTGGCTGCCGGCAGCATCTGTTTGATCACAGCGACACCCTCCTCAATTGCCTTTTGGGTACCGCCCGCGCCTTGTATAGTCATCGTGCGCAAGCGGTCGCACTCTTCCATTCCGGAGAACTGAAATAAATCGGAAATCTGGTTTGACTCGCAACCGAGTCCTACTATCAGGACAGCGGCGAAATTCGGGTGCTTCGCATAGCCCGTCAAGGTTCTGCGGAGCGTGGCCATCGTCTCGGTTTTTGTGCCGATGCCGCAGCCGAAGTTCTGCGTAAGAGCGACGACACCATCGACATTGGGGAACTGCTCATCCAACCCCGACTGAAAATGGTTTTCGATCGCCCGTGCAACGGTTGCGCTGCAATTGACGGTGGTGAGAACGCCGATAAAGTTGCGCGTGGCAACGCGTCCATCTTCCCGGCGGATTCCCATGAACGTATCGGCGCGAGTGGCCGCGGTCCTGCCTGCATCAACCGGTGGCCGCTTGTCGGCTGCAGCCTCGAGTGCGCGATCGAAGTCCTGCATCGAAATGTTATGCAGGTGTACATGCTCGCCCGCCTCGATTGGAATCGAGGCAAAGCCGATTACCTGGCCGTATCGCTTGACCAGCTGCCCCTTCGGAACAGCATGCAACGCGACCTTATGACCGGCCGGAATATCTTGCTGGACAACCACGCCATAAGGATTCAGGACTGTGCCTTTCGGTATCGCGGTGCGAGCTATTGCGACGGTGTCGGCGACATGGAGGCGAATAACCTCCGAGACCTGTTCGTTGACCTCTTGCATCGAAAGCTCCAGTTGCAGTCCATCGTCCGACCGTTAAATATGTCGGAGAGGCTTGGCTCGTATCGTTAATATTTGCACGCGACTTTCGCGTGGTGACGTGGGAATTGCGCGCTGTCGAGGACTTAAGCTCGCGCGTTGCCAATGGGCAAAAGGTGCCGGAATTGCATGTATCGTCTCCAGAAGCACGGGGGACCAGCCAGGGAGAACGGAGAAGCCCTATCGCCTAGGCAGATTCTTATTCATCGCGCCTACATTGGAGCATCGCCGGGATCGGCTCGTCCATTTCAGACTTTACATGCTGAGATTCAAAAATTGGATCACCGCAGGCCGTGGCATCCGGTCAGTCCGGATCGGATCGACTGACGAGTTCGAGAATGCGTTGCGTCACCGGCTCTTCGTTATCCGTCCTGTACGCGGCATAGAGTTCAGAGGCGACGAAAGCGGGCAGTTCGATGGGCCTGAAAAGTACCGACGGAAACTGGAGTTGCGCCGCTGAGCGCGGCACAAGCGATAAACCGAGGCCGGCGCTGACAAGCGACAGGATCGTATGATCCTGGGGGACATACTGGACAAACTGGGGCGCTACGCCCGTCGTGTGAAACATGTCCATCAGCATTTCGTGGAAGTATCGGCCTGTGGTGGATGAATACATCACGAAAGACTGGTTGTTCAGGTCACTGAGTCCGATCTCCGCGCGCGTTGCAAGCGGATGTGAGTCGGGCATCGCCAGGATCATGGGTTCGCGGAAGATCCGCTGAAGATGCAAGTGCGGTCTTGGGACGCGGCGCCTGATGACTCCAAGGTCAATCCGACGACCCTCAAGAGCGTCCATCTGGTCGTCGGAACTCAGTTCCTGCAATACCAACTCCAAGCCCGGGTAATCCCGCCTGACCTGCTTGACGATGTTTGGCAGCCAATAATAACTGGCCGCAGGAACGAAGCCGAGCACGAGCGTTCCGCTGCTTCCCTGCGCCGCGCGGCGCGCGGCCACCGCCGCAGCTTCACTCCTTCGGATCAGGAATTCCGCTTCGGCCAGGAACACTCGCCCCGCAGCCGTGAGGCGCGCGCCGCGTCGATTCCGCTCCAGCAATCGGGTACCGATCTCCTCTTCCAGCAACTTGATCTGTCGGGTCAGTGGCGGCTGGGTCATGTTCAGGCGCTCGGCCGCCTTTCCGAAATGCAGTTCGGTTGCAACCGCGACGAAACAGCGAAGCTGGAATAGCTGAAACATATTGATGCTGTCGGCCCAGGAGACGGTGTCAGGTGAGGTTCTATTGTCCTCTGCTCTGCCAGCAAGCTCAACTGGCCACCGCATGAGATCCGCGCAGCCGATGCCATTCGAATGAGACAGTGATCGGCCATGAACCGACAGTCGCGAGGCATAGCAAAACGGCAGGTCATAGGCTCATTTCAGTCACTCGACACCGGACATTCATTTGATTCAAACACCCGAGGCTCTGATCCGTTTTGTCCGCTGATCGGCTGCCTATGAATGGAACGGATCATCGACGATCCGCCGCCCCGCGCTATAACCGCCCCGAGCGCACCTACTTCACTGAGAAATGGCTTACCTTGTGATTCGCCAAAACGCAGGGGAGAAAACGGCTACTGCGGAACCGACCTTGCAGATCCTCACCACCGCTACATATCCAACTTCTCAAGTAGCAACGTGCCCTACCGTGGCGGCGTCCCGGTCGTAACGGGACTTCTCGGCAACCAGACCAACATGCTTTTCCTGGGCGTGGTAGGCGTCGCGCCCATGGTTAAGGCTGGCAAGCGGCGGGCAATTGCGGCCACCGGCAAGCAACGTTCATCGATGTTCCCGAACGTGCCCACGCTGGCCAAGTCGGGCTTCCCCGACTGGAATACAGGGACCTGGTACGGCGTGCTGGTGCCGGCAAAGACACCTCCCGCCGTTATCGCAATCCTCAACAAGCAGATCAACGACGCGCTCAACCAGCCGGACGTCCGCAAACAGCTGGCAGCCGTTGGGCTCGAGCCAGTAGGGACAACGGCCGATCAGTTCTCCTCGCTGATAAAGGCAGGCACCGCGCGCTGGCAGAAAGTTGTGGAAAAGAATCCTGAACTGCTGATTGAAGACTAACGGTAAACGCCCTCTATGCTTTATCCCTACCGGGGCGGCTCTCCTTGTGTAGTGAGAATGTGTCCGTGAGCAACCGTCGATGCGTCGCCGCCTGCCCCCTTTGAACTCTCTTCGTGCCTTCGAAACGCCTGGTCGGCATGGCACAAGCTGGCGGACGCAGCGGAGGAGTTGTGCGTCACCATCGGTGCGGTGAGCCGGCACATCGGCATCATGGAAGAGTTCGTGGGCGTAAAGCTCTTTGCCCGTCACGCTCGCGGTTTGACCCTCACGGAAAGCGGTGCGGTCTATCTGCTTTCGGTGGATCAGGTGTTCGACCAACTGGTATTTGTTATCCTAATTGAATTGGTGAAAAATCCGCCATTCCCGGACGCCAGACCGCGTCCCTCGGTCGCTACAGCATGCTCATCGCGCGCAACAAAGGTGAGCATAACGGACGTAGAGCCGCCTTCTGCGATTGCGGACGCGCCGGCTTCCAGAGTCGGCGCCGTGCCCAGTCAACCCAATCGACCGGCTTGGTTGACCAAAAGATGAACCGGACATCACCTGGCTATGTCACCAGACTGCGAACTGCCGCTCCGCCCCGAGCCATAACCGGATGTGTCAGTTGTAGACGACTTTTGCGCCGCGCGAAATTCCGCTGCCTGAATTTCGCCATACGGGTAATCCGCCCAGTCGAGCGGGCTGTACCCGGCCCTCTCGGTCTGGACGAGGTCGGCGCGAACCTGCGCGCGCGTAAGAGTAGCGGACTGCTGGGCGAACGACGCAACCGGCGCGCCAAGAAAGAGGACGACAGTGACAGCTTTAATCAGCGATTTCATGGTAATCCACCTCTCCGAGCATTTCTTTTGAGGACCACACGCGGACGCGCATGGACATGGATCACAGTTTAGCCGATTTCAATATTAGGGAAAACACTATATTAGTGTTTTTCAGGCGACTGCACCGGGAGGAAATGTGACTTGCCAAGGAGATTCGGGACGACGACTGGCCACTACTCCGACGCATCTATCCCGCTGCATCGATTACATATTTGAAGTCATGCACGAATGCAGTTTTATCGGATGATTCAAACAGCCGCCGTCCGTGCGATTGCTCAGGCCATATGAGATTTATGGTTTCGGATCGTACCGCCGGCAACGGACGAAGCTCATCGGGACTGCCTGTCGCCCGCCGCCTGCTTGCTGCACAATTCGTGTAGCCAGTTCACGCTTGATCCTTTTGTTTCCAACTTCAACGTCAATCCGAGTGCAAACCTCTACTAGCCAGACTCATTGGTGCACCCCACTGCTCTGCTCGCTGTACGCTGGCGTCACGATGCATTTCATAAGTTCACCTCAAGACCGGGGAAGGCAACCCATCTCGAGCTCCTTTGCTCCATAGAATCGGAAGCGCGTTGCATCCTGATATCAAAGACCTGACATATCGTCGCCTGCTCCGTTACGAGAGTCATGCTTCGGGTGATGCCAACCATCTATCGTCCCCGAAGGACCGCCTTGCTACCGAACTCCTTGCGCCGATTGATACGCTCAGGCAGGCCGCCTCTGTCGGCAGCCCGCATGATGGAGGTTGCACGGTTAAGCGAAGGAAACCACAGCTTGCGCCGGCGCGACCCGTTCTCCATCGACAAGACGCCAGACGCCCAACGGGTTAGCTTCCTTCAATGCATCCGGAAGCAAGGTATCAGGCAGATCCTGATAGCAGACTGGACGGAGGAAGCGGTCGATCGCCGTCGCACCCACCGATGTGAACATCGAATTTGAAGTTGATGGGAATGGCCCGCCGTGAACCATCGCGTGACAAACCTCCACACCAGTCGGGAAGCCATTCGCCAGAATGCGGCCAGCCTTACGCTCGAGCAGCGGCAGCAGGCGTCGCGCATCGGCATGGTCCGCTGCATCGATCTGAAGCGTGACGGTAAGCTGCCCCTCAACGTGTTCCGCAACCTTCAGCAGTTCATCAAAATCACGGGCGCGAATCACGACGGAAGCCGGGCCGAACATCTCCGCCTCGAGCTCAGGCGAGGCGAACAGGCGCTGCGCGTCAGTCACGTAGAGCGCCGCCTGCGCCGCGTTCGAACGCTCATCAGTCGGCTCGCCCTGAGCCACTTTCGTCACGCCCGGAACCTCGCCGACGTTTTTCGTTCCTGCGCAATAGGCATCGAAAATCCCGGGCGTCAACATCGTCTGGGCCGGCCTGGTAGCCAGCGCATCCCCGGCCGCCTTGATGAACCGTTCAAGGTCCGGCCCATCGATGGCAAGGACGAGACCCGGGCTCGTGCAGAACTGTCCCGCGCCCATCGTCAGCGAATCAGCAAACGCCTTGCCTATCGCTTCGGCGCGGCTCGCGAGCGCACCCGGAAACAGGAACACAGGGTTGATACTGCTCATCTCGGCATAAACAGGAATCGGCTCGGGGCGAGCATTGGCGATACACACCAGTGCGAGCCCTCCTTGGCGTGAACCCGTGAAGCCGACTGCCTTGATCAGGGGATGCGCAACAAGAGCTTCGCCCAGCTTGCGGCCGGCACCGAACAGAAGCGAGAACACGCCTTCCGGCAATTCCTGCTCCCTGACCGCCTTCTGGATTGCGCGGCCGACAAGTTCCGAAGTGCCGAGATGCGCGCCGTGTGCCTTCACTATGACCGGCGCGCCAGCAGCGAGCGCGGATGCGGTGTCGCCGCCTGCAACCGAGAAAGCAAGCGGGAAGTTGCTTGCACCGAACACAGCGACCGGTCCGAGCGGCACTTTTGCCAGACGAAGATCCACGCGAGGCAACGGCTGACGCTCGGGCTGCGCAGCGTCGATTGTCGAACCGAGAAAGTGTCCATCTCGAACGACCTTGGCGAACAAGCGCAACTGGCCGACCGTGCGTGCCCGCTCTCCCTGCAGGCGCGGTACGGGCAATCCGGACTCTGCGTGCGCCCTCTCGATCAGTTCGTCTCCCAGGCCCAGGATATTGTCGGCGATTGCCTCGAGAAATGCCGCGCGCTTTACCAGCGGGACACTTCGATAGACGTCGAAAGCCTCGGAGGCCAGAGAAGCCGCACGCTCAACCTCCCCTGATCCGCCCATTCCAAATACTGGCTCCGCGATATCCGAGTTGGTTGCGGGATTGAACGCGCGCCGGTCACCCCTGGTGCCTCGCATCGTGGAAAAGCCGATGAGCATTTCGCCGGTAAGGGTCATGTTGTTTTCCTAAAATAAGTTCAATGGAGTTGATCTTGCCGAGACAGATTCGTGGTGCGTACACGGACCGGAAGCCTTTCGGAGCATGACGGTGACGAGTCGTCTACACTGCACGAGGTCCTGCTTGACGGGATGAGATATGCCGGCCGCTGAGGATCGCCGGGTACCCTCGTCCACACCGGCGACGTTGGCGATCTGCGCACCTCTCACGTCCAAACTAATCGCCGAGCCGACGACACCGCCATACACGGCATTAACCCGAACGGGCTGGACAGAGTGAGACGTGGCGCGCCGGGCGTCCTGTCGAACTTCTGGATACCGACGAGCATCAGGGTGTATTCGGCGAGAATAGATGTCGCTCGGCTTCGATTCGATGGTTCGCGCTAGCGTGGACTTCTCGTAGAGAAAGGCACCGCCAAGCAGAGTCATGGGTGTCATCCAGAAACGTGCACCCAGTCCGCTGCGGCCATAACCGTCGCAACATTTGCGATCCTCCCGACCATCTTGAGCATTGTTCGATTGGAGGCGCGCCGCAGTTATAGGCCAAAGTTCTCTGTGCAGTTTGACAGGCCGTGCCGGACGGTAAGTTTCTATCCGAACATGCGACAGTACCACTAGTTTCGAAGCCAATTCATGGTTGGTTGAACAGTCGGGGGCGGATAGACGCACCATGATCCATCGCCATGTCGAAAGAAGACCAGCGCAAAGGTTCCGGCCGAACGAGTTACTTCGACTCTTACAACTCGCCACGGCATTTTTCTACAACGATCTGGTCGGGAGACTCGAAAATTTTCGCCGATTCCAAACCAGTCATTTACAAGGACCCGAAGGGATTTACACTGACTGCTCATACGCATCTCCGTGCTCTGCGGCCGAACTGACAATCGAGGCTGCCACATCGGCAACTTGGCTCGTGTGGTAATGCAGCACGACAAGACACCATCCCTTGACTGCCCATGTCGCCAATACCTACGCGCTCTTGATACTTTCAGATAATCGGGAAGACTCGCTTGCCTGCATCCCGCTCATCAGGCCATTTCAGCATGATTCCGCGGCGCATCAAACTTGCTCCAAACCCAAGGAAGTCGAGGCGGTATCAACATCATCGTGCTCTTCGTGGCCGCCGTCCATTGAAGTTAAAGGCGAACGGCTTAACCGAACCGTTAACCCTCTTCAGACACCGTGTTGCACGCCGCTATGCTCTCCCTTCCCTCTCGTCCCGCGACACGCGAGCCTTTCAGTGCAAAGTTTCGCGTCTGGCGAGCGGCTTGAACAGGCGACTCCATGCAACACTGACAAGGATCGTCGCGCATCCACCCAATACGACCGAGCCAATGACGCCAAACGCCGTGGCAGTCACCCCAGATTCGAATTCCCCCAGTTGATTACTCGCACCGATGAAGAGCGTGTTCACGGCAGCGACCCGTCCGCGCATGCGATCCGGCGTTTCCAGTTGAACAAGTGTCTGCCGCACTACCACGCTGATCGTGTCGGCACCGCCCGAGATCGCCAGCAGCAACAGTGATAAGGGAAACGATCGTGAAAGCCCGAAGGCAACAATACACATTCCGTAGACGGCGACAGCAATCAGCAGTTTCTTGCCGACGCCGCTGCCGATGGCACGCCGGGACAGCATGAGGCCGACGCAAAGCGCGCCCACAGCCGGAGCGGAGCGCAGCAAGCCCAGTCCTTGCGGGCCTACATGCAGAATCTCTTTCGCATAGACAGGCAGCAGCGCTGTGGCGCCGCCGAACAAGACAGCGAACAGGTCGAGAGAGATGCCACCTAGCAACAGAGGTTTGCTCCAGACGAAGCGCAAGCCAGCAAGGATTGTCTCGGCCGTGATGGGTTCGCGTGGCGGCGGAACGTAGTCGTACCGTATAAGCGCGTACATCACAGCGCTCACGCAGAACAGCGCGGCGCAGGTCAAATAGAGGGCGTTGATGCCGATCGCGAACAGCAAACCGCCCAACGCCGGTCCGGCGATCACGCATACCTGCTGTACCACCGTGCTGAGCGCCATCGACCGCGCCAGCAATGTCTGCGGAACGAGCATCGGTAGTAGCGCCTGCTGCCCTGACATCTGAAACGGCCGAATCGCGCCGAGAATAAGCGAGAGCGCCAGCAGCAAATCGCGAGTCACCATGTGTGTCATGGTTGATACAGCAAGCAGCGTGGCGGTGGCTGCCTGGGCCACGAGACAGACTGCAACGATCTTCCCTCGATGCATGCGATCAGCGCAATGGCCGGCGACAAACGTCGTGGCGAGCCCCGGAATGAACTGGAACAGTCCGACGAGGCCGAGATACCAGGCGCTGGATGTCAGCTCATACATATGCCAGCTGATCGCCAGCATTAGCATCTGCTGGGCAGTGATGGAACCGACTCGAGCTATCAGGAAGCGCGTCATTGCCGAATGCTGCAGCAAGGGTGCCACGCCCGCGCGCGCCTCGAGCGCGGGGGACGATGTATCGTTGACGCGCGTCATGCCGGATTCCATTCTTTCGACAGCGTGCGTAACGGCGAGGAATATCCGATCAGTTGCGGCACGCCGATACGGCGAGGCTCCGCGTGCTGCCGCTCGACGCAGTCGTGGTATTCAACATAAAGGATTGCGGCTTCGCATCGGCCATCCGCTCGGCGACATTCTTGCGCGGCGTAGAGCCATCGACAAGCAGCGCGAGACCGAAGAACAAAACGATCGATACCTCCCCAAAGTCGCTTAGGCGAGCGCATGCCAATGCGCTCGACATCCGGATTGGACGGCAACAACTGCCCGCCTTGCACGGCGTAGGCGTGCAGGCAGATATAAAAAATTATCGATAGCATAAAATCAAAAGAGCATCAGATGCTGCGGAAGGCAATGTTCTGTGTTTCCGTCCATGCTATGGCAGCGAAACACCGCGTTCGCATGCAGGCCATGTTCGAGTGCTTCGAGCGTGCTACTCTTAAGTCTGTCACATGCGTCAATACGGAAAGCTTAGGATGCCAATGAATCAGTGTGGTATCGGCCGGTCTTTCGAGCTCAGCGTGTTGGCGCTCAGCAAGGTCTCTGCCGCCATATCTTCGTTCGGCGGCTCTCCGTGTTCGCTCTCATTGACTTTCGGCGCCCATTTCCACTGCAGCAACACCAAAGTACTGGCAGCCCCGAGCAGCAGAAACACGAAGATCGCCAGCATGGGCAGCGTATAGCTGCCCCCCATATGGAGCAACCAGCCCGACAGGCTGGCTGAAACGCCACCTGCGAGGCTGGTCGCTACTTGCTGCAAGCCCGTATTCAGCCCCACCGCCTGTTTGGGAATTAGCGTGAGCTTGACCAGAGCAAGATTGTTTGCCGTGACCAGGCCCAGCAGGGAAAGAGAAACCACATTCCAGAATATGGCCATTTGTGGCGAGCGCGTGTAAGCGCCGAGCAGAACGGTCGTGCCACCGATAAAGCCGGCCACTATGAACGATTTGCGCACCATTACGGCATCGTGGCCACGCGCGATTAGCCGGTCCGCTGCCCATCCGGCGAACGCCGCGACAATCGCGATGCCAGCGAAGCTAAAGAAAGTGTAGAGCCCAGATTGCTCCAGCGAAAGGCCGCGTTGTTCGACCAGATACGCCGGCATCCACGTCATGCAGTAGAACGCGAAATAGCTATAGCAAAAATTGGTAACCAGTCCGCCCCACACCACTGGACTCGACAGAAGATTGCCAAGCGGCACCGACGCCGCTCGCCGCCTGGCCGCCGCTAACTCGGCCTTGGACGGAAAATCGTTGTTGAGCATAAGCAGCCACGGCAGCAGCCAGATCAGCCCAGCCAGTCCGGTGACAACGAACATTGCTTTCCATGAACTGATTGCGATCAGCCACGCAGCGATCGGCGCGCCAAGCGCCGGCCCCATCTTCCCTCCGATGGAGTAGATCCCTAGAGCAGTGCCCCTCCGGGTTTCATCGAAGTTGTTGGCGAGGTATCGATAGGTGGCGGGAACCACCACGGCTTCAGCGACGCCAATCAGCAGGCGCACAAGGATAAGGGCGGAAAGCGTCGTGACGAGGCCGGTTGCAGCCGCTGCCAGACACCACAGCAGGAAGCAGATCGAGTAAGGCCATTTCACGCCATAGCGATCGACCAGCCAGCCCATGGGCATCTGAAGCAGGCCGTAGGACCAGAACATCGCGGAGCCGAGCCAGCCGCGCTCGACATGTGTCAGCCCATACTCTCGCACGAAATGATGGTCGGCGAGAGCGGCGGACATGCTCGTGCGGTCCACGAAGGAGATCATCAGCCCGAGCGCAAGCAGCACCAGAATGACCCAGCGATTCTCGGGCCTCGCCTCTTGCCGCCGAGTTGTCTCTGTCACTCCGTCTCCGATGGTTTCTCTGTTCTACTCGACGCACGCTTTTCTGCTGAACTCCTGACGCGGCACCAAGCGTGGCTGGGCCTGGCACCAGCCGTCGCCGCGAGGAGCATCCGACTAGCGCAGACGCTCCTGACGGTCATTTATCACTCACCCAAGGCTGCCGGTCACATCGTCGAACAACTCATCGACGGACAGGCGACGCGGAATGATCTTCTGATCGAGCGCCCAGTCGATCGCGAGCTGCAGGCCCTTGCGGTTTGCTTCCAGTCCAATTGGCGGGAACACGGCCGGCCCCCCTTCGGCAAGCGAGCGGCTTTCCACAATCATTCGATATAGCTCACGAACAACATCAGGACGCTGCTTCGACACATTCTCGTGCACCACGAACATGTGGTTAATCGGGACTACCCCCGTGCGCGCAAACCAGTCTTTCGCGGCTGCATGAGCATCGGGCACCAGCGTGCGCACGCGTTCGTCCTTCGGCATGTCTTCGCCGAGCAACGCTGCAGCAAGCTCGCCGTTGAGCATCATTTGCGGAATCGACGAGCCAGCCGGCAGGCGTTCGCAGTTTTGAGGATCGCTATACTCGGCAAGGTGTCCATCACCCAGCGTCATCCACGTCACCTTATCAAGGTCGACACCGTATTCGTGGCGTAGAACGCCGCGAATCCACAGCGCGGTCGTCTGCGTGTAAGTCCGCACGCCGACCTTTTTCCCCTCGATATCTTTCGGATCGAGGTGCCCGAAGTCGATGTTGTAACCGGCGCAATGGTGCTGGAAGCGCCCGGAAATCGGCGTCGGCAGCAAAACGTATGGCTTGCCGTAGGCCTTGGCCTGCAGGAACGTGACGATTGCGAGCTCGCCGGCGTCGAACTTGTTCTCGCGCACCATGGCCTTGAAGCCGTTGTGCGCCGGCGTCGGCCCACAGTAGTCGAGCATCACGAGGTCGGACGTCACCCGCCCATCCCGCATCGCCTTCGTCACCGCGTATTCGGCCAGATTGGTGCGCAACGTCGGCACCCCGGTCTGCGTCGTTGTCATAGATTTCACTCCTTTTGCTTGAATCTTCTGGATCGAACTACAGTCGGACCTCGATGAGGCAGGGACCCGGCTCGCGCACCGAGTCCAGCATCGCCTTATGGAAGCCCTCTGCCGTGTCCACCGCTACCGCCGGCACGCCCATGCTCTTGGCCATGGCCAACCAGTCGATGCGCGGCTTGTCGATGTCGATCATGGACAACGCGCGTTCGCCAGGCGTGCCCGCACCCATATTGGCGTACTCGGCCTTGAGAATCGCGTAGCTGTTATTTGCAAAGATGATTGTCGTTACATTCAGACCCTCGCGCGCCTGAGTCCATAGTGACTGGATCGTGTACATCGCGCTGCCGTCGCCGACCATGCAGAAAACGCGTTGATCGGGACAAGCCAGCGCCGCGCCGGTGGCCACGGGCGTGGCGTAACCGATGGAGCCGCCCAGGTTGTTGATGAGGTCGTGCGGCCGCGCGCCCATGGTCAGGCTCATGGACTCGCGACCCGTCGTCAGTGATTCGTCCACGACGATGCAGTGTTCGGGCAGGGCCGCTGCCAGCGCGTGAGCGATGCTCGTGGGGTTGAGCGCGCCGGTCGGCACCGGCGTCTCGATGCGCGGCTGCACGAGCGGTGTGGTGCCGTCGGCGCCGAGCGCCTGCAGCAGCATGTCGAAGGCGAGTTCGCTGTCCTCGTCAGCCTCGACGAGCGTATGTACCAGCGTGCCTTCGGCCTTGAGCAGACTGGGCTTGTCCGGGTAGGCAAAGAAGGCCACGGGCTCACGGGTTTCGACCGTGACGATGTGTCTGAAGCCGTTGAGGAAAGCCGTGGCCTGCGCGACCGCGTAGGGGATGCGCGCCATCGGCACGCGGCCTGCGCCGCGCTCGATGCGTGCAGTGAAGAACTGCGAGCCCAACTGCGCGCCGGTGGCTGTGGCCACGCGGCCGGCCTTTTCGAGCGCCACACCGCGCGTGGCTTTGTTGGCCAGGATGATCAGTGTCGGCTCACCCGAGCGCAGCACGCGGGCGACGTGCTCGATGCGTGCGGCGCTCGGCGTCTTGCGCGTGGCCACGACGGGTGGCGGCAGCACCGGGGCCCCTGCGACCTGCTGCCAGGAGGTATCGCCAGGCAGGATCAGCGTGGCAATCCTGCCCGGATGCTCGCTGGCCCTGGCCACTGCCTGGGCGGTGTCCCAGGCAATCGTGTTCGACGATTCGGCACGGCGCACCCAGTGGCTCAGCGGCCGCGCCAGACCCTCGATGTCGGAGGTCAGCGGCGGGTCATACTTGAGGTGCGATACCGAATGTTCGCCGACGACGTTGACCATGCCCGACGAAGCGCGTTTTGCATTGTGGATGTTCGCGAGACCATTGGCCAGGCCAGGCCCCAGGTGCAGCAGCGTCGAGGCCGGTTTGTCCTTCATCCGGTACCAGCCGTCGGCGGCGCCGGTCGCCACGCCCTCGAACAGGCACAGCACGCTGCGCATTTTCGGGTTGTCACCTAGCGCCGCAAGGAAATGCATCTCCGAGGTTCCTGGGTTGGCAAAGCAGATGTCCACGCCCTGGTCGACCAGGGTGGCGACGAGACTTTCCGCGCCGTTCATCAGTAACCCGCCACTTCGCGGGCGAGACCGACCACGCCATAGGTCCGCTGCGGCGCCGACAGGAGAAGACGATACCCCTCGTCGACCAGACGGCGATGGTTCTTGGCCGTGACGTGCGGATTGCCGACGACAACCTTGTGCTTGTGGCAGGTCTCGACGATCTGGCGCATCGCATTCACGACCTCGGGGTGCTCATACTGGCGCGGGAAGCCCAGTTCCTGACTGAGGTCGCCTTCGCCGATCAGGATGAAACCGATGCCGGGCACGTTGGCGAGGATGTCGTCGAGGTTCTCGATGGCCTGCGTGCTCTCGCACATCAGCCCGACGAGGATCTCGCCCTGCGGCGCCAGCGGCCAGACGTCAGCCTTTTCGTAGTACTCCTGCATCGAAAGTCCCCAGTAGCGCGCCGCGTTGGCCGGGCCGTCGCCGCGCACACCCTTTGGCTCGTACAGTGGCGCGTTCTTCGGCCGCGCGTAACGGCAGGACGCGACAGCGTTGTAAGCCTGCTCGACGGTCGCCACATGCGGCCAGATCACGCCGTAAGCGCCGCGGTCCAGCACCTGCTTGGCAAAGCTCTGGTTCATCTCGACGCCGTTGGCCGGAATACGCGCTAGCGGCGTCACTTTGGTCGCCACCGATGCGGACTCGGCGATCTGCTTGCGGCTGAGCATGTACTGCAGAGCGTCGCCAAGCGCGCTCACGTCATACGGGTTGTGCTCCATCTCGAAGACGATGCCGTCATAGGGCGAATCGCTCATCTCGATGGCGGTCTGCTTATCGAGCTTGGCGAAGGCGGTGTGCGCGGCCTTGCCCGATTCGAACGCGCGAATAATGCTATTGAGGCGGATGGTCGACATATAAATCTCTCTTTCTCGCTGCGGCGCCGCTTCAGTCGGCGGCACACGCGGTTGGCATGATTCGAACCTCAGCTCAAGGCCGGGTATAGCTTCTGCGCAGTCTTGCCGAAGACCCAGGCGCGGTCTTCCTCGCCGAGGCAGGCCAGTCCTTTCTCAGCCGTCGCCAGGATTTCCTTGAGTGTGCCGGGCGAGGTCGGGAAGTTCGAGCCCCAAGCCATGCGCTGCGCGCCGAACACCTCGACAACGCGCGGGAAGAATGTCTCGGCACTGGCCCTCTCCTTCGTCACGTCGCCGAAAATGCGTGGCGTGAGCTTGAGGTAGATGTTGGACAGGTCGGCCAGAGCGAACAAGCTTGCAGCGTTGGCATAGGGTGGGCCGTCGAGCACATCAGGACGGCCGAGGTGGTCGAGGATGATGTTCACAGTCGGGAACTTCTTGGCCAGCATGCGTACCTGCGGCAGGCCAATCGGCCCGGTCTGTATGCACATGGGCAACTTCAGTTCGGCCAGCATCTCCCAAGCCTTAAAGGACTTGGGGTTGTCGAGCTCACTAGGGTCAAAGTCCTTGGTCGAGCCGCCGGTGAAGATGCGCAAGCCGGCGAGGCCCTTGCCGGCCCAGACGTTGATCACCGCCGGCACGTCGTCGGCCAGCATATCCACGGAACCGACGGCGACGAGCCGGTCCTTGTACTGATTGCAGCCGTCGACGACATAGCTATTGTCGAAGCCGTAGGTCGTCGATGAATGCACAACGGCGGCCTTGGCGACGCCAGCCTCATCCATGGCCTTGATCAGAGCTTCAACAGTGTTGGGCCGCTCCTGCGACCAGTCCGAGCGCTTGCCGAACAGCGGTGCGGGTGGGTAGCGCTTCTCGTCGTCCGAGATGATATGAGGATGAATATCGATGATGTTCATGGTGTCCGTCCAGCTATCGGCTTACTTATCGGCTTACTTACAGGCCCTTGGCCTTGAGGTGCTTGTCCAGGCGCGGATAGACGCGGCGCGCATTGCCCTCGAAGATGGCATGCCGCTCGGCCTCGTTCAGTGCTGCACAGGCGTCGATGTAGCGCTTTGTGTCGTCGAAGTACTCGCCGGTGTTCGGATCGCGGCCGCGCACGGCGCCAACCATTTCGGAGCCGAACAGCACGTTGCTCGTCGGCACGACCTTGGTCAGCAGTTCCACGCCCGGGTGGTGGTAGACGCAGGTGTCGAAGAAGATGTTGTTCAGGAGGCCTTCGAGCGGGCGCTTGGCGATCTCCAGCGACATGCCACGGTAGCGGCCCCAGTGGTAGGGCACGGCGCCACCGCCGTGCGGGATGACCAGGCGCAGCGTCGGGAAGTCCTTGAAGAGGTCGCTCTGCAACAGCTGCATGAAGACCGAGGTGTCGGCGTTCAGGTAATGCGCGCCGGTGCCGTGGTGGCAGGGGTTGCACGAGGCCGCAACGTGAATCATGGCGGGCACGTCGAGGTCGCACAGCGCCTCGTAGAGCGGGTACCACTCGCGGTCCGTCACCGGCTTGCCGGTCCAGTAGCCGCCGCTCGGGTCGGGATTCAGGTTGCAGCCGACAAATCCCATCTCCTCGACGCAGCGGCGCAGCTCGGCAACGGAGTTTTTGGGCGGAGCCAGCGGCGACTGTGGCAACTGGCAGACCGGTACGAAGTTGTCCGGGTAGATGTCGCAGACGCGGCGCACGAGGTTGTTCGAAACCTCCGCCCACTCAAGGCTCGTGCGCTCGTTGCCGAGGTGGTGGCTCATCAGGCCGGCGATTGGCGAGAACAGCGTGAGGTCGCCGCCGCGCTCCTTCTGCAGGCGTAGCTGGCCGTTGCCGACACCCTCGCGGATCTCGTCATCGGTGACTTGGGCTCCCGAGAGCGGCGGCGCATTGGCCGGGTCGTTGGCGAACTCGATCTGCTTGGCACGCCAGTCGCGGAACGATGCAGGGACGGTCGTGAAGTGACCGTGGCAATCGATGATCATTTTTTCTTCCGTGCGGGATTCAGACGCGGGGATCGACGAACAGCTCGCTCATGGACATGCGCCGCGGCGTCAAGCCTTGCTTGAACGCGGTGGCTTCGAGCGCCTCGATGGTCTTGCGGTTCTCCTCGATGCCGTAGGGCAGCGGGTCGTGACCGACGATCTTGCGCAACTCGAGATACTTCTTGTTTTTCTTGTCAGTGAGTTCACCCGCATCGAGACGGGCCAGCCATTCCTTCTTGGCGCGATCGAAAGCGTCGTAGATCGACTTGGCCACCCAGGGATGCTCGGCGAGCACCGAATCCTTGACGACGATAGTGCCGTGCATTGGGTACACGCCAGTACGAGCGTAGTACTCGGCCTCCAGTTCGGCCGCATTCGGGAAGAGATCCGGATAGTCGGCCTCGACTTCCTTCCAGCCACCCGTCGGTGCGCCGGTCCGGCCAATGCCCGCGTTGGCGCCAAAGCCTGCCGCCAGTTCGCCCTTCTCCATCATCTCTGCCAGGGAGCTGCCAGCGGGAGCATGGATCACGTTCGGCGGTAGCTTGAGCTGCGTGACATGCTCCTCGTCATCCACCACCCAGGTCACCTTCGACGAATCGAGGCCGAATTCGTCCATCAGGACCTGACGCGTCCATGCGCCAGTCGTGACCGAATAGGCGCGTACCCCTACCTTCTTGCCCTCGAGATCCCTGGGCGTCTTGATCCCCGCGTCTGGGCGTACCAGCAGCCCGGCGTGGTGGAAGCGCCGGACGACAAAGATGGGAAGCGCGACGAAAGGCGCGCCATATGCGCGTGCGATGATGTAGGTCGTCGGCGCCAGTTCGCACACGTCGAACTCGACGTCGCGAACCATGCGGCGGAAGGCGCCGATCTGCGGATGGACTGTGATGAACTCGGCGTCAACGCCTTCGATCGGGATGGAGCCGTCACGGATCGCAGAGGTATGCGGATGGTCAGCAATTGCGATCTTGAGGTGCACTTTTTGGGTCAACTTAGTCTCCTTTGAACTAGACAAACTGATCAACCTGTCTTCGTTCGCCAGCCCAATGTCAAGTATGGGAAGTCGGGCGGCAGCTCAGGTGATTTCCTGACTACATGATCTTTCGGCCATCGTTTTCCGTCTATTGAAATAAGCCGCCGACGTCTTAACCAATTGGTAAAGCCCCCTGATGAGCCAGCGAGTGCACCGAAGCTCAGCTACGTTGGCGTGCTGGTACATCTCACTCCACTTCGGTTCCGGCTCGGCGTTCAGTGCGGGACCGCTTCGGTACGCGGGCACGCCCGGCCGTGTCGGCATGACCGCGATCGCACAGAAAGAACGGCGCCCGTATGCGTCCCCCTCAATCCGCGCCCGGGGATTGATCGATTCGGTTCGATTTGGCCGCGGACGACGCCATTCGCGATGTGCTGTCGTGGCCCGCCAGCAGACGTTGAGCCGCCTCTTCCAGGCACGAGACCATGAGTTGCGCGCTGGGCGTCAGGCCGCGGTTGCGATTCCACAGCACGCCGGCCGGGCGGAGCAATCGAGGCAAGCTCAACGGAAGCGTATGAAGAGGCTGCGCGGTGTCGTTGGCGGGCGTATCGGCCATCACAGCAATAAAATCCGAGATTTGCAGGTGTGCGCGCGCGACGTGAATCGAAAGCGTTTCGATGTAGTTGTTGGTCAGCGGCACGTCGTGCGCTTGGAATGCCCGCTCCAGCGGATCGCGCAGGATCGAACCGGGCGGCGGCAAGATCCACGGATAGGGGTGCAGGTCAGACCATGCGAGGCTTTTCCTGCGGGCCAACGGATGATGACGGCCCGTTACCAGCGTCACTGGTTCCTCGAGAAGTTCCTTCTCCTCGAAGCTGCCCAGCGTATCGGGTGGTGGTGGCAGACGCCCCACCACCAGGTCGAGGCGGCCTTGCCAGAGTTCAGGCAGCAGCGAGGCCGTCGTACCCTCGATCACCACCACATTGGTGCCCGGCGACCGCTGCTTGAGCAGGCTCAGCGCCTGTGGCAGCAGCACAGAGGCTGAGGCAGGCAGCATGCCGATGTGAACCTTGCCCTCCGTCCCAGAGCTCAGCGCCTTCAACTCATCGCGGGCCTGGTGCAGGATCGTTAACATCGCCCGCGCGTGACGAATGAGGCAATCACCATACTGCGTCGGGACCAGGCCCTGCGCGGTGCGCGCAAACAATGTGAGCCCGAGACCCCGTTCGAGTTCGGCCAGTGACTTCGACACGGCAGGTAGCGTCACATGAGTTACTTCCGCCACCTGGGTCAGATTTCGGTATGTGTCGATCGTCACGAGCAGGCGCATGTGCCTCGCCTTCAGGTTGATCTGCAGGTACCAGTCAAGCGCTGACATTTCTTGTACCTTCCCCGGTTTAGCATGTCGTTAAGAAACGTGCTCGGGCAGCGGCAAGCCATCGAACAAACTGGACGCATAGTCCGCTCTGGTAGTCGTCCGGTTTAATCGCCCGAACGTACCAGACGGGCTCCGTTTGCCGGCGCGGGATGGACGGTCAATCCTTGGGCTGTAGCGCGTGCAAACTCATACCGAGCGAAATCGAAGTGAAATAGCCTACCGTGATGAGCAGCTCGGCAATCACCGCGCGGCCCAGTTCGGTCTCGTAACGGGCAAAGCGCACGTCGTCGATCACGCCTCCGGCGAGGATGTCACAGACAGCGTCGCAGACCGGGCCCAATCGCCCCTCGCCCGCTACGGGTCGCCGCTTTTCCAGAATGGCGGTGACCACCGGCTCCGGAACCCCGGACTTCAGCGCGTGCCGGCGGTGGTTGGCAATGACATAGGGCGCGTTCCAGAAAACCGCCGTCGAGAGAATCGCCACTTCGCTTTCTGCCTCGCTCAGCACCGGTGAATGGTCGACGTGGGTACCAATGATCTCCATCCCTTCGGCCAGATGCGGGTTGTGCAGCCAGATGTTGAACGGTGTTGGAATCCGACCGCGCCCCTCGCCCAGCCGCGCAATGACTTTCTTCTGTTCGTCGGTGGCCTTCTCCGCGTCGATCCGCTCGAGTCGATTGTCCATCATACTTTTACCTTCAAGTGAAAAGATGCTGTTGCAGGATTCCAGATTGGCATGCTCCATATCAATAGGAATACTATGCACTACGTCAAAAATTTACTCCTCTTTCGACGCGCTCGACATGCCGCGCCTCCCGGCAAGCAAGAGGAGCGGTCAAACCGTCAGGTGCCGCCAACAGTCAGCGCCGGATACAACTGCCCGAGTAAGCTGTCCGGCCAGGGAATATGGATAATCTGGTTGAAGACCGCATAAAGGAGCACTGTCACGCAAACCGCGAGGATCAGACTGAGCCGCCAGGACTCGCGCCCCTCGATGCGCATGTAGGCTACGATCATCAGCGGCACCGTCGGGATCATACCGATCAGGGACATGCAGACGAGAAACGCGAGGAACCAGCCAAAAAACCTCGCTGCCCGCATCAGAATCAACCTGTTCGGCAACCTCTCTCCGTGGTCGCTCGCCACATCCATATGGATGCCACCGCCGGCGTGTGTCGGTCCTGCCTGTGCCGGAATGACGAAGATCTTGTATGCGAGACTGATGGTTCCGGCGATGACAAGGATGCTCGCGACTACCGTCGGTCCGATTCTGGCCATCAGGAGCCATCCCTGCGAAGTCACAAGCATGTAGACCCCGATGCCGATAAAGCATACATAGACGAGGTCCTCGAGCTTGAGGACGATTTTTCCGCTCGGCCGCAGCCGCGCGAGCCCGCCTCCGTGCACCAGCTTGAACAGCGGCTTGAAAAAGACCAGTGCCGCGAGGGTGAGCAGAACCATCACCACCGGCCGATGCAGCCAATCCGTGCCATAGCGCACGAAAGAGATCGACATGTAACGTTCCATCAGCACGCCGAGCACAAGGCCGAGGATCAACGGCGGACGCACCCATTTCAGGCGCTTCATGGTCCAGCCGATCAGCCCGGCAATGAGCAGCACGAACAGGTCGCCCCAGCTACGCGAACCCTGGAAGGCGCCGACATAGATGATGGGCATGATGACCGGCAGGATGAGCGTGTAGCGCAGAGTCGAGATCTTTGCAAATTGCCCGCTGAGCAGGAAGCAGAGGCCCGCTCCGAAGATATTGGCAAGCGCGATCGACCAGACCATGGAATAGGTCAGATCGAGATGCCTGGTCAGCATGTCGGGCCCGGGGATAAACCCATGCACCATCATCGCCCCTAGCAGGATAGCCTGCGCCGCGCCACCGGGTACGCCGAAAGACAGCAGGGGCACCAGGCTACCGCCCTCCCTCGCATTATTGGCCGCCTCCGGGGCGATCACACCGCGCACATCGCCCTTGGTAAAGGATTGCTTCGCGCCCTTCGAGGTCTGCAGTGCATGACCATAGGCGATCCAGTCCGTCACAGCCCCGGTAATGCCGGGAACCGCACCAAGGACCGAGCCAAGCGCGCCGCAGCGAAGGACCAGGAACCAGTTTCGAAGAGTGTCGATGACACCCTGCCGCATCCCCTCGCGCGAAGTGAACCGCACATTTTCGGCGATTGCCGCGCGTCGGATGGCGAGATCGCACAGCTCGGGTAGCGCGAATATGCCGAGTATGATCGGCACCAGCGGAATACCGTCCTGCAGGTAAAGGAGATCTCCCGTCCAGCGCATTTGTCCGGTTGCGACATTGGTGCCGATCATGCCAACCAGAATGCCGAAGCAGGCTGCGACCACCCCCCTCAGCGGCGCGTTGCCCGATAGTGCCGAGACCATTGAAACGCCGAAGATCGTGAGCGCCAGCATTTCAGGCGTGCCAATGGAGAGAACGAAAGGCCGCACCAGCGGCAGCGAGAATGCAAGGATGACCGCCCCGATGAGCCCGCCTAGCAACGAGGACGTGTAGCACGCACTCAACGCGCGCGCCGCTTCACCGCGCCTGGTCATTGGCAGACCGTCGAGCACCGTGGCCTGAGAAGCCGCGTGACCTGGGACGCCGAAGAGTACTGCGGGAATCACGTCCGAAGTCGTAATGACCGAAGCCATGCCGAGCAACATCGCAAAGGCCGCATAAGGATCCATCGTGTAGGTGAACGGCACCAGAAGTGCAAAGCCCGTGAGTCCGCCGATCCCGGGCAACAGCCCGATCGCCAGTCCGACCACGACGCCGAAAACAAGAAAGATGAGGCGGTTAAATTGCAAGAGCGTCGTCAGCGCATGGCCTGCTGCCAACAGAGTTGCGTCGTTGTAAAAATGCATGAGTCATCCTGATGAGAGAGCCGGCTCAGTAAGCTCACGTTGTGAGCCTGTAAGGGTCGAAGATTTCAGCATCGAATCAGCTGAAAGCACAGTGCGAGCAGGCAACGGTTGCCGCCCGCCCGTCCGCGCACCGGCGCTGGCTCTTCGACATCGCCACAAGCTCAGTCAGTCAGCCAGGGTAGGGTAAAGGACTTTCGCCGTACGGCCCCACACCCATGCACGCTCCTCCTCGCTGAGACTTGCGAAACAGGTGTGCCCTTGATCGATCAGCTTCTTCAACGGCCCCGCAGAGGCCGGATAGTTCGAGCCGAAGGCCAGATGATCTGCGCCGAACACCTTCACCAGGTGCGGGAAAAATGCGTCTGGTCCACCTGGTGCCGCCTGCGCGAGATCAAAGGTCCGCGGGGTGATCTTCATATAGACGTTGTCATACTTCGCCAGTTCGAATAGCGCCGCACAACGCGCATAGGGCGCGCCGTCGTCGAGCTGGGGTCTGGCGCAGTGATCGAGGGCAATCCTGACGGTGGGGAAACGTTCGGCCAACTCGGCCACCATGGACAGACCTTCCAGCGTCGTCTGGACGACCATGGTCATGCCGATCCCGGCACAGCGCTCCCAGATCGGGAACGTCGCCGGATTGACCAGCCAGCTCCCGTCACTCTGGTGAGTCGCCCCGCCAGTGAAAAGCCGGATTCCGCCCATTCCATGGTCCAACCAGTAATCAAAGGTCTTCAACGCATCGGGCGCCAGCAAGTCGAAGGAATAGACACCGGTAAAACGCTTCGGGTACTGCGCCACGCTGTCAGCCACATAGGAGTTATTGTGACCGTAGGTCGTTGAGGAGTGCACGATCGCAGCTTTCGCAACTCCGGCCTCATCCATCTCCGCGATCATCTGCTCGAACGTGACAGGGCGCGTGGCAGACCAATTCGAGCGATGTCCATGCTGAGGAGCGATCGGGTAGCGGACAGTGTCCGTCGAAATGATATGGGGGTGAATGTCGATGATTTCGGGCGTCATGTGATAGGACCTCTTAGTGGTTTGCTGTCATTCACCCACATGAGGTTCATGACATTCTCTTTTTCAGTTCAGAGCAGACCGGGGCCGCGCGAGAGCGGGACTGACACCCGCACTTCCCTTGCTGCTTTCAGTGAGAACTGAAGATGAGCTTGCGTGCGTTCTTGAGCTGCGAGTCGGGAGTGGCGTACAGCTTGCTGACGATCTGTTCCACCGCGCCTCCGTCGATTGGATCGATTGGAAAGCCTGAACGTTTCATTGCCTCGATGAACTCGGGATCCGCGATCGTCTTTGAAAAGGCCTCACGCAGCGCATCGAGACGATCCTGAGGGACGTCCTTCGGTACGGCGATCGGCCGTCCCGCCTCGAACGGCAGCAGGAACAGGTTGAAGAGCGCCTTGTCATCTGGTTTCGTGATATAGGCGCTCAGGTTCGGGACATCCGGGAATTGCGGTGGGCTTTTCCAGCCAAGATGCAGCAACACCTTCATCTTGCCGTCAGCGAGCATCCGCACTGGCTCGCCCTGCTGCAGTCCGTCAATGGTCGAGGCCCAACCGTCGACCTCACCGCGCTGCATCGCCAGATAAACCTCGCCGCGACCCGTATAGCCTGGCACAATGGCCATCTTGGCACCAAGATACTCATCGAGCAGCGCGGGCAGCGTCCTGTCCTCGTTAGCGTAACCGGTCGCACCGATATACATTTTCTTTCTGGTGAGATCATTCGCCGTGGTCACGCCAGATCGGGTCATTGAGACCAGGCAGTATTCGACCTTGTTGAGACTGCCAAGCCACCTGACTTTCCGCGGGTCAAATCTGTTTTGCCTCGGGTCAAGCAGCGGAATATAGAGGTTGTTGCGTTGCAGGAAGCCGATAACGGTACCGTCATTAGGCTGTCTGGACTGGAGCGAGGCTGCCGCTACCATTCCTCCAGCCCCGACCACGTTCATCACCACTGCCTGAGGATGTCCGGGAATGTACTTAACGAAAAATCGCGAGAATTGACGCGCAACGATGTCGGTCACAGTGCCTGCGTCGGCGCTGACAACAAGTGTCAAGACCTTCCCGCGATAGAACTTTTCGACAGACTGATCAGGAGCTGGCCCGGCAAACGCCGTTGCGGCAAAACTCAACAGCGCCGCGCAGGCGCATATTACGGTCCTATAGTTCATGGTCGTCCCTGTCTCCTTGTATTGATCCGCGATCCGCCATCGTGCCGGGTCGGAGATGGTCTCCGCTTCCGGGATGGATCGCGTTGTCGTTCGCTTATGAGTGAACGCAACCCAATTTTGCCAGCGCACCGACGCGGGTCAATTGAGAAAAACTGCCGGTGGCTTGAGCAAATGGTTAAGGCCCACGTCGGGAGCGTGGGCGGGTGGAGGGCTGGCCCGCTCCCGAGGATCAACCTCGTCGAAGGGGACGGTTAGCGCGCGCCCTGCCCTTTCACCGCGAGAACCTGAGCGGCCTCTTCCAGACACGAAACCATGAGTTGCGCGCTGGGCGTCAGACCGCGGTTGCGATTCCACAGCACGCCGGCCGGGCGGAGCAATCGAGGCAAGCTCAACGGAAGCGTATGAAGAGGCTGCGTGCTGTCGTTGGCGGACGTGTCTGCCATTACGGCAATGCAATCCGAGACTTGCAGGTGTGCGCGCACGACGTGGATCGAAAGCGTTTCGATGTAGTTGTTGGTCAGCGGCACGTCGTGCGCTTCGAGTGCCCGCTCCAGCGGATCGCGCAGGATCGAACCGGGCGGCGGCAAGATCCACGGATAGGGGTGCAGGTCAGACCATGCCAGGGTTTTCCTGCGGGCCAACGGATGCTGACGGCCTGTTACCAG